>JAABUS010002026.1_pt1 | contig 40408 bp, 37 predicted proteins | sample 5560161 | NCBI WGS metagenome assembly JAABUS01 (sample SAMN10711885, study PRJNA513376) | rock metagenome | isolation source: Antarctica rocks | place: Antarctica: Victoria Land, Trio Nunatak nord | collected 2016-01-04
GAGACCCAGGAGGAGTGGGTGTAGGGTTGGTTGTCAGGTGGGGTGGTGACGGAGATGGAGGGGGAGGGGGAGGTGGGGAGGCTGGAGAGGGGGGTTGCTCTGGGGGAGGTTGGGTCTGCGGAGGGGCTGAAGGGGTGGATGGTTGTGGTCGGGGTTTGCATGGTGTCTTCGGGGGAGAGAGAGGAAAGCCCGTTGGTGGGTGTTTCTTCGGGGGTTACGGTGTGACCTTTGACTCCGCAAGCATCGATGGGGAGGTAGACGACTTTGCGGATCTGAACGCTATCGTTGGGCCACAGACGATTGGCTTTCCGGAGGACGGGTATGGGACAGCTGTACTTGATGGATATCCCGGCCAGCGTATCCTCTGGTATAACTCTGTGAAGGTAGACCAGAGCTTCTCGATCTTCGGATTGACTCGGTGGCGCAGAAGTCGCATCCCGATCGTCGGAGTCTCTGCGCTTCAGCCTGCCGGCGCCGTCTGATTTGAGATGTCCATTTGCCAGTAGAAGTGCCTCCCGTTTCTTTGCTTGCACCTGTGCTATCCGATCCTCTCTTGTCCCGGCTCCGATCTGCCGTTCGCCTGTTCCTGCGGGACCCCACTGGCCGGTCAAGATTGGGGTTTTGAAATTCCTTGTACCTTCCAATGGCCGTCTCTTTCTAATCGGGAAGGCTGATGCACTAGGAGGCTTCGACGTCTCGTTGCCGAGGAGGTTTGAAGCGATACCTTGTAGAGAGGACCATGAAGATTCCCAAAAGCCCCCAGCAAATGCTGTTGGGCCTGCTTGTGATCCGAATAGACTTGGAGCTCTCAAAGTCGTATTATTACTTCTTGATTGTGCCACCTCGCGATTCGAGGCTGCAGTCCTCGAAGGATGTTTGCTTGGTACTGGGGACGCTTCCCGCAAAGAGGAGGATATCGGTGCGCGTCGGGCTGCCGAGGTAAGCGAAGGTTCGTCTTGTAATTCCGAGTCTCCTCCATCGTGAGCGGGACGACGGCTGCGGGGGCGTAGAGTCACGGAGCTATTTCTCGAGGTTGAGGTAGGACGCTCATCGTTCATGGCTATCGAAGCCCACGCTGCTGATCGCTGACACAGGCAATCATGAGCGGATTAGCAATGGCGAATGTGACAGTATTTGGCTCGATCGCATCGACATGTTCTGCAGATGGTCCTGTGGAGCGTTGGATGTCTGGATGGTTGACAGGGGTGCTTTGAAGGCGACGCTTGTCGTCTAGCCTGGGACTGTGTTTCAGACGAGTACATCCGACGTCTCACCGAAAGACCTACTTAAAGTGCGGTTCGAGGTTACCTAATCACGAAACTCGAACTACTAAGGTAGTCTGTAATGTACATTCAGCTTGTACGCTCGGTCCATATTCCTCACAGAATGCTGAGGACAATGGTTTCTTCTGCAAGCATGCGCCGACAGAATTCTAGCCGGACTGCAGGGATGGGCTGCAGGGCTGGGAAAATCCTCACATTTTTCAACGGCAATAGCATGCTTCTGTGACTGTATGATACTGATACAAGTGTTCTGAAGAAATGATGCGTTCCTCGTAACCTAGCCAGAGCTTTCATGCCATTGTTGTTTTCCCTCCAGATCTCACATGTCCCCGTTTGGGAAATACAAGGCTGTCGTATCCGATACACCTGGGTACCTTTGTCATCAATTGATTCCACCCATATCCCCATTGATGCCGAAGAACTGATACCTGTGCGTCTATGTGTTAGCATCTGCTCCACGTGACAACAGAAAACAGATCTCACCAGTCCTCAACATTCAATGTCGTCGGCGCCACCGGCCCCTGGCTCCGGCTACTACTGCTCCAGCTATCCTCCGGGCTCCCTTCCATCGGATACTGATTCGGCCACCCATGGTTCGCGTTCGGCTGCTGCATTCCCTGCAAATGTGGCAGGCCACTGACGTCCTGCATGCCCGGCATCGGCGGCGCCTGGCCGTCCTGTGAGCCACGCATCGATCGGGGCGGAAGTTGTTGAGGCCCAGGCATATTCGATGGATGGAGCATGCTGGGCTGTTGCATCTGCGGCATTTGCAACTGTGGGTCGAGGTTGGATTGGGTGTTGGGGTAGGGCATGGTGACGTCGGTGCCGCCGGGGAAGAGCTGGTCGGGCTGGAAGTTTTCCCAAAGCGATTGAGAGATGCGGGGGGAGTTGCGGGTGACGAGGAAGAGATCTGGTGGGGTTGCGGGGACGGAATAGGAGGGGTTGAAGGGAGTTGGGGGGCGGGTGTTGGCGCGGGATCCGGTGTTACCCATGAAGGCGTCGTGGGGTTGACGGATCTGGGGCGGAGAAGTTGGAGGGGCTCCCATGGGTGCGACTGGTGCTGACTGTCCGAGGTCCCTGGAGGGGTCTACTGCTGGGGTTTGTGGCCGCGAACGCTCGTATGAGACGTTCGGTGCAGGGGGCCCGTTGTTGGTAAAGCCAAGCTCCATGTCGTCGTACTTGCGCTTTTGGGGGTTCTCCACGTTCTCTGTTCGAGACTCAAGTTTAGGCTTCGTGTGACGCTTTCCAGCTGCTTTCTGCAGCCTGTCTTCGAGGATCTTGTTGCCAAGAATTGATTCAAATAAGGTGTGAACCATCTTCGCTACGAGCCAGACCTTTGAGACTTCCTTCAACGCGTTCATACAGACGTTCATTCTTTCCTGCGTTGCAGCGACAACCTGTGGTACCGATGATCGCATCTGGTAAACGAGCATGATCAGAGCGGAGAATAAGCTGTAGACACTGTTAAGAAAATTAGCATATGGCCAAGCAGAGATCTCAGACCTGCCTTACATGAACGCTGGAGTGAATTTGAGTTCATCGTGAGCTATGAGACTTTTGATGATCGACGTGATCATACCCGCAGCCTGGAAAGCGATGTTACGAGACGGGTAGGCCGCATCAGTAGGGTATCCGTTTTGTCCATTGTCCTCACGCGTAGCCGGAGGCATGTGCGCGCGGTGTAGCAGACAAAGCGTCGTGCTTCGGTCCGTTAGCAGTTGTTCGGTAAAGTCTGGTGTACCTACTAATAGTTCGAATGAAGGAGAGCCGACCAGAAATGGTGCCGTGGCTTCTCCCAGTACACCTCCTTTGGACAGTTCTGCAACCAGTCTGCGAGCGCCATGTCACTATGAGCGAGGTCGATCGCGTTTTGCCGTCGCTGCTTGGACGCCACAGAATACTGCTGGGACAGAACCAACCCCATGATCTCAGTCAGTCGTACATATTGAAGGAAGAACTGAACATGGACCGGATCGGGAGTGTATCTGGAGATATGGTCATCTTCATCCTCGAGGAAGTCGTCTTCAGCAACCATCTCGACGTCAGAATCATCAGTATTGATGTGTACTGGACGTCCCAGTGCTACGGCCACCGATCGATCTCGCGTAAACAATGTCCACCAAATACGCTTCCACAGACGTTTATCCGGCCGACTCAGCTGCGAGCCTTCGACACTGCCAAGTCGTGAGCGCGCTGCCTCCAGTCAAGCATCGGCGGGGCCGTCACGCTTACCTGCGATGCATGCCCGAGCCTTGAGCGACAATGGTAGCCACTCGAGTCCAATAAAAGACGTTCTTGGTGACGTCTGGAAATGCGTCAGCAAGGAAATTTTGTGAAGGTCTGGCATTCGTCAAATTGACCTTCCGGGCCCTCCCAATACCAACCCATCAGGACGAGTGCTTGCACTATGGTCACTCTATCATCCTCATAGTTGGAATCATACAGAGCTTTCGCCCGCTTATAGAATGTCATGGCGGCAGGCGTAGTAGATCCATTGGCGTCCATAAGCTGTGGGTTTGTGCAGACCCTAGAGCCAGCGAGCAACATCGCTTGCAATAAGAGCAAAGAGGGTGGGTTCTTGACATCCCGATAGCGGGCCATGAATCTTGTCTTGTTGACCACAGGCACAACAGGTGCCACCCACTTGAAGTATGAATCGACGAGCTCGTCACACAAAGCCCGAGGTGGGAGTAGGAAGGCACCTCGTTGATGGAGAATATCGATCTCCAGGTTATCCAGGTCGGTCATCCTGGCTCTTGACCCTTTGACGGTATCCGGGAGTGGGTAGTGGACCACATCTGTGGTTCCATGTCGGTCATGAACCAATAGAGACAGGTTTGAGGATTCCCCAAGGTATGCCACTCTTCCCGCCTCTTTAATAGGAGCTCGTGCGAACTTGGGCTTCATGAATTGGGCGAAATGGGTATTGTTGCTTGCCTGCTGAAGAGCTTGAGCGTCCGACAGCGTCGTGGGTGGCATGCCGTTCGGTCCATTGTGCAACTCTGCTAGATCGCTGCGTGATATCTCGTAGCCACCGGGTTGGTCAGGTACGCTTGGAGATGCTGCTGTAATGGACTCGGTGTGATCGCTACCATTGTCAGATTCGACACCACCATGTCATCAGCATACAGGGCTATCCACCTGTCAGAGTCCCTCCTGCCCGAAGTCTTCTTTCGCTTTGGGGTTGGGATCTTGCACTCGATGGAAAAAGCTACGCAATTGGTGCATGGTACACCAAGACTCGCGGCGTCGCATCGAACCTGAGGAATTGCGATCAGGGTCTGTTCCGAACAGCAAAGCCATAATCCTCGGGCTCCGAGCTTACCTTTCTCGCGTGACAAGTCTTAAGGAATGGAACTGGCCATCAGCAAATAGACCCACAGACCGAGGTGCCGAGGTCGTTGCAAGTCTCACCTCGCAAGCCCGCGATGCGCGTTGTCTTTCTTCTGTATTAGTTTCCTTTCTTCAACTCCATCCCACTACGAAGATTGGCTCACCTCCTGAAACTCGGATGGCCTGGTGTTTGCGAATTGGGCGCAGCGGTGGTGTTAGGTATGGCCTGACCGGGATTCCCATGGCTCACAGCGGCCATCTCAAAGAGCCTTCTTTTGCAGTCGCGAGGAAGGGGCGATACTTCGCGAGCGGTAATCTCCTAACTTGCTTAGGAGTTCTGTGAAGGGCAAGGCCTTCGCGGGTGCCACAGAGAACGCAGAGTCTGGGGTAGGTACTGGTGATCGGTAGTCGCGAGTGCAGCAAGCGAAGAGAGGGGTCAAGTGCTCTCCCTTTATCCTCTGCAGGTCATATTAACACCCCAAGACTACTCAATAATGAAGAAGCATTGAAATGCTGCTTTCTACGTTCAATCAAACATTCCATTGGGCGCTGTCAAGATACATTTCTTGCGTTATTTTCGGGCATTTGACTTCCATGTCTGAATCTCCAGTACTGCACACAAAAGGAACACAAGTGCTTCACACTCATCAGAGACAGGCTCTATGGGCATCTAGGAATTCAAATTTTGATCACGAGTCCATATGCTCTTCGACTACCTCGAGTGCGCCTCCTGATGAATACTGTCTGATAACCTTCGCAAGTACCGAGTTATTTTGCTTCAGGTCGAAGACTTGCCCGTGGTCCAAACCGCCGAACCACAGGAAATCCAGCCCTCTGCCCTTCCACTTTTTATGTTTGTAATCTTCACTTGCGGACACAGCGGCATCATCATCCAATAGATACTCTGCAACAGCAGCCGTATTGACGATGAGATCTCTTCCAGCGCACACGACTGTCACGTTTTTGCCGGCCATGTCTTCCTTCCAAAGCACACATTCATCCCAGAAGAAATGCCGATGCAGAGTCTGCGATACTCCCATATCCATTGAGGCAAAGTAGTAGAGTTGGTGCTCGTTGGCCTTCCTCGGCTTGCGGGTAGTGAAGTTATAGGCCACATCTGGCTGATGCAATAATATTGACACAGGGTCAACCAGCACGATAGGTCCGATCATGCTGGCTGTGAGCTCACTGTGCAACAAATGCGTAGAAATGACGCTACCGTACGAGTGCGAGACGAGAACGACCTTCTGCCAGCCGTGGTGCTTCAGTATTTGATAGATCTCGCTGACAATCTGCCTGCTGTTCGGCATAGTTCGAGTAATTCGGAAAGAGATAGGCATTAGTTCGATAGCAATAACGCCGATATCACCATCCACCTCCTCTCTTATCGACGACTCTGCGAAACGATCAGTTGACGCTTTGGTGTATGGGCGATTCAGCTGTGCTAAGAAGTCGATGTATGTGTACATGCCAATGCCAATTCCATGGATGAAAAGGACGGGTAGCTTCTTCTTAGATGTGTGAGGTCGGTGCCAGTATGTCAGGTTTGTGGCAGGACTCTTCCGAAAGCTGAAGAGGGTCAGTGGACGAAAAGGGAAGACCGTGAAGAAATGCTTTAGCGGCAACCGATAGAGTTGAAACGAGTGGAAAAGCATGTACAGGTGCATAACATTGTCGACTAGGAACACCGCCTGGACACTGAATCAGCCTGTACAATCGTGGGAAAGCTCGTTATTTGTAAGGGGTACACCATACCGTATACCACACCAAAGGTCGATGAAGCATGTTCACCTTGTCTACTGTCAGTCTGAGAGGCACCGCAGTCCCGTTTCCGGGTTCGAGTTTCTTGCCAGAAAGATTTTCGAATTTGCCGACATACTCCTCTAGCTCTTCATCGTCAAGGAGTCCATAGGCCCCTTTGTTGAGAAACGCCCAGCAGTAAAACTGTTTCAGATTTTCTCGCTTGATTTCTGATAAGGGCGCATTCTTGAACCACTTTGAAAGATGTTGTTCGTGGTCTTTGATAGACCGATGGCATAGATCGAAAAGCTGACGGCGCTCATGGCGCGAAGCCAATGGAGGGTGAACAGCTGGGCGCTGCAGTACACTGTAACGTGGCAGAAACACCAATAAATAGAAGAAAATTTCGGCGAAAGCCCATATCTCGATGATCGGTGGCAGTTGCAAGTTTAGAGGACGTGCAATTGAAAGCAGAGCCACGCAGAGAGCGCTGAAGGGTATGATCTGATGCAAGAAGATAATGCATGCTCGTATGAAGACATACTCTGCGATCGATGTACCGATCATGATCCTTTTTGATCCACAAACATGGATTCAGCAATCACAGTACACTCCCGTCAACGGAAGACAGATAGATATACCTCGATATTCAGAATGTGGTTCACCCCACCTAAATTTTGAAAATCGTTTTTTTTTAACCGTGCAATCTGCAAATCGACTTTTCTGCATCTACCACCCACATCTTACTTACTTAATCAATTGATATATAGACAATTATTTGTCTATATCAGATTACTCTACTGTCCGATTATTGTTTAATTTAAACTCTATAATAAACATTATCAGAAGAAAAGCTGCTCTAGAGACTATTGCAAAGAAAGTTGTTGCCGACGCATGCAAGTCTTATAAGTCTTCAGAAAAAAAATTTTGCGCAAAAATATTATTGTTGTCTACTAATACTGTATTGTTGTTATCTTTTTCTATTTATATATCTTCTGTATTATCGACGGCAGTTGCAGAATCAGCAATAACGTTTTATACAATTTATTGAAATATCTGATACGACAACGCTCTTATCTGACAAACTATAAAGTTCTCGACTATTTTCGACTATTATTAGATTAACGTTGTCGGTATTTAGAAGCTAGATACAAAAGTCAATAATTGCAGTATTATTTAATACTCGCGTATTGCTATTTTTCGATCGAATTTTTCTAAGAAGACTGCAGAATTGTCAATAGAAAAGTCGAATAATTTTCAGAAACTCTATAAGATTGCTATTTAATAGATTAAAAACAAAAGAAAGAGTATACAAATCGATATTGTTATTAGATACAAAAGCAAATCTAATAGAGTATTAATTGATGCGTTGTTCAAGTCTTCTGCAATTGATATGTTATCAAAAAACTCGAATATTATCGACAAGACACAAATATTATTGTCGAAAAACAAACTTTGCAGTAAAAAGCAAACAAAAAAAAAGATAAAAACAAGCAAAAGCAAGATAGAATAGACACCGCAAAAACAATACTAAAAACAAAACAACAAAAAATATTTGATAAAAAATTAGATCGAAACAAATACAGTTTAATAAAACAATAGATATACAATATAGTCTACTCTGCAAACAATAGATTATATTACTGTTAAATATTTTTCGAAATTGACAGCAAGCATTTTCTACTCAATATTGATTATATATTATAGTAGAATAAAAAAATACTGTTTCTGACTACAATAGAGAAATTTTCTGATATTTTAAAAAGCAGATTATACTTAATAACAATAGCAAACAAGAACAAAAAAAAGAAATTGCAAAAAAATCTCGATTCTGATCAAAAAACGAATCAGAGAAACTTTCAGAAAAAGTTTTTTTTAATAGTATTTCTGATATCTGCGCAGATATTACTATCGACTGCAGCAATAACTATACAAGTTTCAGAACTATATAGAGTCTATCTATCTGTGTCGACAATATATAATTTCTATATATATATATTGTTAGTATATTAATAAGCAGTACAGTCTCTATAGATAATGCAGCAGCTATCAAAAAAAAATTATTATAAATATAGTAGTTATAATTAAGATCTGCTGTCTTTTTACTATCTTTTCGATAATTATTTGTTATCTAATTATTATTCTGAATATCTATTATTTTGTCAGTATTTACTGTATTATTAACAATCAGAGTCTTTACTATCTGCAAAATCGATAACAATTAAAAGTCGATCTACAATTGCAGAAAAAATATTATTGCCGAAATTTTGCAGCAGTTCTATACAAGTATTGTCTAAAAATATTATAGAGTTTCTTTAAAAGTATTTCGAATAACAAATGCAACAAAATTCTTCAAAGATTAAAAATATCGAATATATATACAAAATATTGTTTAAAAAGTGCTTTTTATTAGAGCAGATAAATATATTTGATATATCTGATTGAAAAAAATACAAAATATCGAAAAAGCTTAAATATTGTTTAAGAAAACAGATAAAAAACTTCTTAATATAGCAAAAAAATAGAAAAGAAAATGCAGAAAAAGAAAATGCAGAAAGAGAAAATAGCAACAACAGACTAAATATATTGATAGAAACAGTATTTGTATTTCAGAACTTATCTTATAATTAAAATATATAGATTCAGAGATACAAAAGAAATATATAGATAGAAAAAATATTATAAAATACAAATACAGACAGAAATCGAGTCAGAGAAGATTTTTCTCAAAAAAAATTTCTGCAATAATTCTCTGCAGAGAGTTTTAAGAAATAGCTATTATAACAGATATATTATTGTCAAATTTATATAATTTTTCAGCTCTTTCTCTGTGCCGACAGACAATTCAATAATTTGTTTAATAAGATTGAATTGACTGTTTAATTCGATTTCGATATAATCGATTTATTGTATACTTATTTCTGCATATCTAAAATGTTGTTTGACAACAACATTGTTATTGCAGATCTTTATTGCTAGCTGTATAAACTCTGCAAAAAACTCTTTGTCTTAATAGATCTTGTAATATTGTTTTATCTACTGCTTGAGTACAAAAAAAAATTTCTCGATAGAATTATAGTCTAATAAATAAGAAAACAGATAAATAATGCAAATATTTTGTATTTTATATATCTGTCTGACTGTCTAGAACATCTAATTAGCAAATAGACAATAAAAAACTAAGTCGAGACTTACTAAATAGATATATATCAATATATTATCTATAATTAGAACGAATTTGAAATCTAAATAAGAATTGCATCGCGAAAGTATTTTGTTTGCTAAAAATTACTTAAAGTGTAAATTGTCTACTGTATCTTAATATATATTATATATTAGAATATTGTTTATAGTATAAACTGACAGCACAATATATTTTTCTAATCGTTTAACTAATAAAATAGCTCGCGATATAGTGTCGTAAAAAAACTATTTATATTTGCAATAGCAGATATACTTATTGACAATAGACTTATTCAGAAAGCAGATCTAATTTTAAGAATCAGAAAATTTCGATATTTCGAGTATATAATTGTTGCAAACTATTTGCGAGCGCTCTAATATTTTTTTCTGAATAATTTTTTGCAATATACAGTGTTTCTTAAAAGCTCTAAATATTGTAGATTGCGAACAGAGAATTTTTCAGTTATCAAAAAAATAGAAAATTATTTTATTCTGATAGATTCAGAGACAATATTCGAGATAGATTTTTAGATCTATTGTTATAGTAATAGTAATAAGAGATCGACAATCTTTCGCGATTAGATTCTGCGACATTGAGTAATTGCTATAGATGTTAATTCTGTTCTTAATATATTGAATACTTCTAATACTGCTTCTTTCGACAGATCTGATAGTATTATTGCTGCAGCTGTCGATAAAATGCTGCGAAATCCGGTTCTTTTGATTGAATAAAAGATAAACTTCTGACAGATTTATAACGCCGACAGCGGCGGTAAGAGAGACAAAGTGTAGAACAATATATATAGCTTCAATACTGTCTTAATCAGACATATGCAGGCAGTAATGTAGATAATAGATGCAGAAAAGTCGATTTGCAGGTTGCACGGTTAAAAAAAAACGATTTTCAAAATTTAGGTGGGGTGAACCACATTCTGAATATCGAGGTAAAGTAGGAAACCCTTCTGACTTTAGTGAGTGGTCGATGTTCATAAGATAATCTCAGCGCAGATCACGGATTTTCGAGGTATCCACATGAAGAAACAAGACATTCATATCGTATGAAATAAGCCGCATAGCGTGAACGCGACTCGAACCTTCGCTGTCATAACTGTTTGACGGCCGGCGCAGGATTCTTGGTGTAAAGTAGATCCTGGGGTTCCGTTGGCTGATCAGCGTACCTTAGTGGCATTGAAAAATTGCGTATCGAATAATAAGTCTTGGCAAAAAGCTTTACACCTTCAGGGCTACCTTACCTTATGTCCAAAGTCACTGCCTGGTTGGGAATACAGTCTTGGTGCTCTAACGACTGAATCAATGACACCCTATCGACGCATGAAACCACTTCAAATATGTTTCCAGGCGTGAAATCGGATCAGATCTCAGCTTGAGACCTTGTATCATGCTGTGGAATGTGTACCCCTATCATAATCCTCTTGTTCGACCTCTAGCTTTCAAATGTAATGACCAAGTGGGTGATATACCCTAAAGGCTCATCCCCCTGAACATGCGTCACCGTTGGAGGGCTAGTCCATCCTCATTCTGGCAAGTCGTTTTTTCGACGAGTGCCGAAGCCCAGGCGCATCGCGTTGCAGAGCAATGATACACCATACCCCGGGGGCCAACCGAGATGCCTGATCGCAAAATTCTGTCTGCTCAATCGTTCGGCTCGTCCTTGATGACCACAACAGCATCCTCCTCTCCATCCTCCGGGTTGCTAGACCTATCGACAACGACTCTCCTTGTGCCTCCTCGCTCCCTTTTGACTTCGACTACCTCAATCCTTGCACCCCTCGCAGGTCTGATTTCTGCCGCAGCAACAACGGTCTCGATACCAGCAGGTGTACTTTCCTCCTCTGGTCCCCAAGGCAGCGCTTCGACGTCAATCTCGTGCTCCCGCCCTAGAAGCGTCTTCAAGATTACTTCACTTCCGGCTTTGCTCATTACCATATTCTGTTCCTTGCAGCTTTCGCCATGTACGCACTCCAGGCAGCCCTCCTGACAGTGACAGAGCCCAACTCGCTCACAGGCTCTTTCGAGCAGCAAGTCCACGAATTCGAATGCTTTGGTGGAGATACCGGAGCCGCCTGCACCGCCTTTCGCATCGTAAAACGTCAGTCTTGCGGGCCGCTTTCGAGATGTTTCTTTCTTCGCAAATTCTTTTAATGCATTTTTACACTCGGTGCGAACATCTCCTGGCATGCTGATAACATACTGAGGCATCAGACTCAGCATGGCGTGTTCTGCTGCATGGATAGCTCCTGCAACATTGATGCGTCGACTGTTCAGGATCTGTAAAGCTGCTTTTGGCACATCAAGCCAGAGACCCTTGCTCATGATTTCAATGGGCGGATTGTCCACTTGCACAGCGTCAAGGATTCGCCGTTTCTTATCGACTTTGAAGAAACCAAAGACCACAGCACGAATCTTGATAGCGCCGTAGAAGGCGCGAGACAAAGAGTTTGGGATGCGACGGATGGCTTCAGTCTCGATAGGGTCGATGTCGGTGTAGTCGCGCTGCTGAGTCGTCCAGTCCACTTTGACGAGTTGGACCTTGGCGATCTTTCGCTCGGGCGAGAACTCTTTGACCAAATAAGTATACCCTTGATGAAGGAAGATACCACCTTCGTAGATAGTGAAGTTTGCTCGCGAAGGCTCTACTTCTTCCAGCACTATGTTGCGACCATTTGTGATATCGACAACCGCAAAGTGACCGTCCTCTGTGTCGCGGATAGCTACACATCGCGAGGGGTGTGGACGAAATCGCTCGTTACAATGATAGAACCCCAGCGGATCTTTCACCATCCGTTCCTCTGCAATCTCAGGAAGCTGCTTACCGAAATATTCCTTGTCCTCGTCTGGTCGAATTGGCATCTCAAATGCCGCACACTGTACATGACCCTCTAGGATGAGCATATTTTGGAGGTCCACCTGTAATTCACAGTTCGGTTTCGTGAAAATCTCGTCCGGGTTTTCCATGTAATGTTGATCGTTCGCAAAGCTGTCGCCTACTAGAACCGACAGCGAGTCCCTGTTCCTCCGCCCTGCCCGTCCACTTTGCTGACGAAGGTTTGCAATGGTGTAAGGAAAGCCCACAGTGACGACGGCGTCGAGTGACCCGATGTCAACGCCCAATTCTAATGCGGTAGTCGCGATGATGCCCATCAGCTTTCCATCAAACATCTCCTTCTCAATCTTGCGTCTGTCCTGGGGTGAATAACCACCTCTGTAGCCCATGATACGAGCCGCTAGGTCAGGTCTCTCGAGAGTCGCTGCTTCTTTCCGGGCGGCAGTGATCAGAGCTTCGCACTGCTTTCTGACCCGACAAAATGCGATAACCCTCACCCCACGCAAGATCAGCTGACAGACTAGCCTGGCCGACTCAGCCATGCAATCGGCTCTGCCCGAAGTCGGATCCTTAGGGTCTTTGAAAGGCGTGTTCCAGCAAAGGAACTCTTTCCTCCCTGAAGGCGAACCATCAAAGTCAGTCAATTTAATTTTGTCTACTCCGAAGATGGTCTTCATATGCTCTTCCGGATTAGCGACTGTAGCAGAACAGGAAACAAATCTGACGTGGCGATTTCCTACCGCAGCGCAAATCCTGCGCAATCTCCGCATGATGAACGCGACATGAGAGCCGAAGAGACCATTGTAGACATGGAGCTCGTCGACAACAACAAACTTCAGGTTTTGTAGGAACGTCCGCCACTTGTCTTCTTGAGGAAGTATTGTGATGTGAAGCATGTCTGGATTGGTGAAAATGACTCTGCCTTCATCTCTAATGTAATTTCGATCCACCATAGCAGTATCCCCGTCAAAGGTCTCTATAACTAGGTCCTCCAGACCGGGCATGTACTTCAGAAGTTCTTTCATGCTTCTTCTCTGATCTTGCGCCAGCGCTTTGGTAGGGAAAATATACATGCCCCGACTATTTATGTCGAGTTCGAGTTGACGGATCATGGGTAATTGGTAGATTAAAGACTTGCCCGAACTAGTAGACGTTGAGACAATCACATTATAGCCATCGTGCAGGTTGTTGATGGCCTCCGCTTGGTGAGAATATACTTGCGTAATCCCTTTTGTGTTGTACAGCGCATTGACAAGGTTTTGTGAGAGCTGAAATTTGAGATCTCCAAATATCGGCTTTTGAGGATCGAATACTCGATGACCATCTGGTACAATCTGGCCTGTGTACCACTCCATGTCTTTGAGTTCGGAAATGATCTGGGAGATGGACTTCCGTTCACGAGGAATATATGCTGGCGGCTTGGCGGTACCTGGTACGGGCGTATTGGGTCGACTATTAGATAGCTCGGGCACGTATGGGCTCTTGATTTCCTGCAGGACAGCCACGGGGTCTTTCATATCAACAACACACTGATTGAGAAAGGCGTTGACGGCGGACGTAAACTTCGTGTTCCTCTTCTCTATGAGCTTCATCATCTGCTTCTGACTGTAGACGGGCATCTTTAGTTCCTCCTCTTTGAGCTTCCGAAAAGGCTTTGTAGGCTCCCCTGTCTTCGAATTGGTGACTTGTCGTCTGAGATCGCCATCGACGAATTCGAACAGTAACAATTCCTTGCTCTTGCCATTTGCCGCATCTTGTTGAGTACCATCATCCTTCGTCAGATCCAGCGACCGAAAATCTTTGGCTCGCCCGCCTTTGATGCCGTCTTCCTCTCCAAGAATCGCTACTTGCAAAGTCTCTTCAGCAACATAGGCGAAATTGATCGCCCGAGGCACCAGAGCCTTGATGCGTGCCACATCCTCAATAAGAAGCTCGCGCTTGATGTGTCCTTCAACTGCCTGCTTGATCGTTTCAAATGTAGTTGCGAGATGCTTGCGGGTGCAACAGAAGGTATAGACAAGATTCAAGGCGCGATGGGTTTGAGCCAACTGCGTAAGCTGCTCCGGCCATGGGATTGTAGAATCGACGAAGGTCGAAGAGCTTCGACGCAGTAGCGGTGGTTTCGAGGCTCCAGCTGCTGCAAGCGTTCGACGTGGCTTCTTGCCGCCGTCGTCAGTCTTTGTTGGAACATTTGTGCTCGCAGGATGGTCTTCACCGTCAGCTGTGTCCCGTACAAGGGCGGCGGGCACCTCAGTAACAGCTTTCCTTTTTCGCCCACGGACCAGCTTGTTCGAGAGAGTAACTGCCTGCACCTTGGCCATCTACTCGTACCTGACTATTTGCAGTACAGATGCCTGATCTCTCAAATGCCTTGGTAAAAAGCGTTTTGGCTCCACACGTCACACAACCACTCCTTTCAACACCATCAGGTGTTGATCAACGCATCAATGTTTATTTTAAGTCTTCGGCAGTCTCCAGCGGCAAGATCCGAGGATTACGGCATTTTCCCCGGACTATTGCCGGCCTACAGCTAGTACGTCTTTCGTGATATAAAACCTATTTCGGGTAAACGAGTGATGATGATCATGAATTGGACTCCATAGACCGCTGATCTATTCAACGATCGCCATGCATCTAGCTCGAGAAGATCTTGCAGCAGCGCCAGCGCGATCTACGAGTGCCCGCTTGCTTATAGCCCGCCGTCTATCAACTATTCTGAAAAGGAACAATCGAATGGAACAAAGATCCAGCCTCGAGCGGCAGTCTTCGCCTTGCTCTGCGCTCCGTAGCCCATACTGCACAGCAGTCATCACCAATATCTAGCGTTTTCATTGGGTTGCAAGTCGCTATTCGTTGGGTGCATGCCACCGAAGTAGGACGATTCCTCGAGAGTAGGACTCTGTGTGCGGCTGTCAAAGCCACCTTCGAGTCCCTGTATGCTTTGGCCGCTGTGCTGTACGCTCAACTTGGAGAAGATGGTTTTCATAGTTCGCACGTCCTCGCTTTTTGGCTGATTGTGAATCTGCATGATGCGATCTTCGATGAACGAACGTATGTCGCGAACAATGGCCGGATAGCCTTGGTCATGGGGTAGCCACCAGTGACGTATCTCAGGAATTTTCCAGAGCTCAGCCATCCTACTACGAAATGTTGGCGGGTAGATGTAGCTGGAGAAGACCAAGTCAATACCATGTCTTGCTGTATTGATAACAAGCGAGCGAAAAGACTCACCCCAGCCCCTCAACCTTGGCCAGTTTCTGCCGACACCACATTGTGTGCTTCTCGTCCTTGGGCAGGTGAGGCGCTGCAAGACCGATCACAGCCTGTGCTGCAACTACCGCCCCGGGAGGGCTGTGTGGCCAGTGCTCGATGGCCTCGAACAATCGACAGATTTCTACTGCTAGTTGCCGAAGTTCGGGAGGTGGCTCTTGATGTAGCATCAAGGCGGTCTGACTTTTATGCATCATTTCCATAGCGGTCCTGTCCAGCAGTAAGAAATTCACAGTCCATAGTTCCCTTTGGTAAAGGCCGCCGGGCATGTCAGGGTTCACGATGCCTTCGGGATCCCGTTGTCTCGCGCCCTCGAGAGAGGTGACAAGGTACCTTGGATCGTTCAATAAAGGCTTTAAATCGTCCATCCAGCTACCAAGCCGTTGAGTGATGAGCGCATTATCTCGCATAAAGTCCTCGACATTTATCTCTCCTCGCGGCATTTTCGCAAAGAGCATGGCCATATCCACGGCTATCAAGCGATGGCGGGCTACAGCGCTTTCAATCTGCAAGTCGATGTTCTGGCTGTCTTGTGACAGCTGCTGGCGATAATACTGGTCATTTACTCGGAACCAGTCTCGCCCGAGGACTAGCTCATGGCCGGCCATGAGCCCTGCAAAGAGATCAAATCTTGAGTACCATTCTAACGTCCTCCTTCCGGTTTCCGTCTCATTGATCGTCTCTGGAGAGTAAAGCTCCGTCAAGATACCGTAGGCGGCCTTCTGGTGCCCCAATAAATTGACCCAGTCGCCGAGGTATTCCTATAAGCCTTCAGCTCGTTGTCAACCAGAGTGTAGCTCGAGCGTACCTCGAAGGCGGCAAGCTGCAATATTGTCAGCAAGGTCGCGTGAGTATGCTCGTGACCATCGGACAGCGATTTCCGTAATAGCGTGACAGAACTGTTATAGTAACCTAAGAAGTCTTGTATTTTGCCTTTGCGATTTTGCAGGGTCTCTTGAAACGCCGCAAAGCCTACAATGGCGTACAATAATGGCTCGTAAGAGATCGCATGCTCAACAAGGATGTTGTGGAGAAAGTTGCTGGAATCGTGCCTGAAAAAGTAATGGTGGTACGACAGCTGCTGATGATACTCGAGGTGATACTGCAGGTTCGGGGCCAAGTGGGACCAAGACGGAACTTCTTGCGACGTAACTGTAGAGACGGACGAAAACTTATCGGTTTGGTTGAGCCCTGCAGATATAGACAGGTTGGGGGAAAGAGTGCCAGAGTCATCAGTGGAGGGCGAAAGACTTTTCTCCTTGAGATCAACGGCTTGTTGGATCGAAGGCCAAACGTGATCATGTGATGGAGGAGATGGTCTCCTACTCGTCTTTGAGGAGGTGGCTCTAGATCGTCTTTGCATTTTTGACGCGGCCTTTGCGTTTCTGTCGGTGGCGGGTGGCTTCTTCAGCGGTTCCGCATCAACGTCTTTATCTTCTTCATCGTACTCGCCAGAGGAGGAGCCACTATCAGGCGCAGCGGCGCGAGCGTGGCCTGATTTGGAGTTGGAACTGGAACTTGGCTTCGTGTTCGGGCGCGGTTCAGGGTAGACACATTTTCTAGATCCTTTTTTGCATCCTAAAGACCCCAAACTCTTGTAAGTAGATTCGGCAACCATGTCTGCATCTGTAGAGACTTACGTTCGCATGTTGGCCGGGCTTCGTCACACTGGCGAGGGACTTACGTTAGCCATTTGATGCAAAGTATTCGGCTGGAAAGGGACACCTTGACTCTCCGTTCTCTGCACGTATAACAACCGCTCCGAGTTCTTCTGTGTTTGACATGGTCTTGGCCAAGAGGATTCCGCGACCGCGATTTCGCCGAAGCGCTTGCAAGTGGTGGACCTATGGACGGCTGCTCGGTGCTATACCACTGGTCATGGTCCGTGAAAGCGAAGGTATCTAAATACCCTCCAATCAATGGTGTGGTTTGTCCATTGTTCTCAGGATACTGCGTTGGATTGGACGGAAAATAATTACTCATGGTGCCAGCAATGGCATGGCAACACAAGATACCCGACCAGCTGTTACAGCTTGTGCCGGGGAAGGCTCGTCGAGGTTGGGACAAGACTGTTCTTCAGGCCCGGTGGTAAGGTATTCATAGAATCGACACCATGTCATACCGAAAGATCTACAAGAAATCACGGTTCGTACTAGAGAATCGGCCGGTACAGAAGCATGGATCTACCAGTGATCAACAGACAGCCTTAGTGAAGGGTGAAGGTGGAGGTGACAAGGGAAGTAGGCAGGAGATAAAAAAAGATCGGGATCAGAAGGAAAAGGCGACTAGGGCTGCATTGCACGCACGCATAAGACCTACAAGTATATATACTTCCACGCACTTACATGGAGTTGCTTCCGTCAAGCACTGCGTGATGGCTTTTGCACGCTCAATCGGTGTCTTCGAGATAGTTCGAGAGTCCAGCCTGAGGAATGAATTGCATGCTGTGGCGAGGAAGGGGTTGCAGCACTGAAAGTAGGTTGTTGTACAGAGTTGAAACACAAACCGCTTGACAGACCTGGGACACAGGCTTTACGATTTCCCGGCTGTAATCTCTGCGTAACTTGGAATCGACGGCGGGAGGGGACAGCATTGGACAGAAGCAGGTGTCAGCAGTGAGTCGATTAACATTAAACGTGCTTTCATATGATGAAGGACCAGGCAGTGGCAGGTTCCCCACCGGAATGCCCATATCATTCATGCATGGTCCACTCTGCTATGGCACAGCACGCTCTAAGAAGGACAGCGCTCCAAACTAACCATGGGTGCCATGAAGCATGCTAACGCCTTGCGCTGACCCTCAACGTCCGACGACGTGCTATGGTTCCCGCCGTGCGTCGCTGGAAGGGACGTGGACTGGAGCAGAGAGCTAGGAGCCTAGGATGGCGGCGAAAGGAACCTCTGCCTGCTAGACTGCTAGTTCTCGAGTAGTACCGAATCATCGGAAAGCCATCGAAACACTTTGCGCCAAAGAAGCCTATCGATTGCTTGCCATGGAAGAAGTTGCGTCGATCGTCGATGCTAATGACCCTGCAGAAGCATCTTGACTCTTGGCCTCCCCTAAATTATGAGGATTTTGCTCCCTTCGAGCCAGTCCAGTGTTAATCCCGAATAAAGTATTTATATCATGATCAGCAAATTCTAGGCGCGGCTTCGCAATCCCGCCTTGGATTTTACTCGTACGAATCGCATAATCGTCGCATCCGATCCGTCCAAGAGTGCCCGACCAACCTTATTATTAGCAGGCACGAAAAAGAGAGGTGGTACGAGCCGCAAGTGGGCGTGAAGACGGGCGCGGAGATCCCAACGACAGGCCTACTGTATGGTGTGCCATGTGATAAAGTAGATCAAGTACTGCAGGCTGTCGGTCCAAGATCGCCGTCGTCGAGAAGTGCCGCTGCCCCGGATGGCGGTGTCCGATGTCCCTGGTCTTGGCTCCCTCTAGTCCTCCCGGCGCCGGGTGAAACTGAAAGCATGTCCATTGCCCTGCGATCGCTGGGCCAGGGGCCGCCCTAGGCTGACCAGTTGGCCAGAAGTGTGGGATATCGGAGTGCTGACAGCCCAGATCCAGCACTCAGCTCCATTAGCATCATGCAGCGCTATCACGCCTACCCTGTTCTAGAAGTACTTTTGCAACCAATGTGATGCCGAATCACACTAGAGGTATGCTTGAGTACCTCTACCAGCTGTTCGCGGCAAAGACTAAGTGTTCGGGCTTCCAACTAATGTAAAGGACCCTTGCCCTCGATCATGGCTAACGTTGTTTCAGTTCCACAACGGTCTTGAAGCTAGGTAAACCTGAATGCTGGCCGCACGGGCACATCATCTGATTTCTTTGCCAATGGATAGCCTTGATAGACCTGCGCAGCTAAAGACAATGAATGTGCAATCATTCGATCATAGACGGTCACATGGACGACTTGCGCACAGGCCGGTCGAACACCATCGTGCATACTCGGTATCTTGCATGCCTGCTGGATGTTGTAGCCTCGCATCTCTCACTGTCTGGCTAAGGATAGCAGGCTTCTTGTTGGCCGTCCCGCTGGCCATCTTGCATGCTATGTCCATTGTGGGTACCTTTGAAGAGCCAACCTGAGTCGCTCGACGCCACTTCCAGATAAATCGGATGCCAGAAGAAACCAACCCCAAGAGCTTGCCCATCTATCTCACAAGCCATTCCTCATACAGGCATTTGTTTGCAGTCATCCTCATGGTTGGCGCTCCGGATAGATGTCGTTACTGGCCAAGTTACCATGACCTATTGCTTTGATATCAAGCTAGAAACAGTGTCACGGGTAGTATCTGCCAGTGGCGATAGAAGATACTCTGATCTCCGTAACAGTAGAGTCTAGACGTGTAACGAAAGCAGAGGACCCGTAGGTACTATATCGCAATGAAACCTGAATCCATACGGCGTAGGTCCACGCACGGACGATCGTCTCTCCGAGAGCACGTTTATGCCCGACCTCTCAGCTGTGCTGCTTCAATTGGTATGCTCTCCAGTCTTGAAACATGTTGGAGAGCCTCGCGCGCTTTGCTCTGGGCTTCAAGGCGTTGCTCTGGACGAGTTGCTCTGGCTGGCTGGTACTGTCGGACATTAAGATCACCCCTTGGTACGTCATGGTCGATGGATGGGACTTCACTATCAGGAATAGAGTCCGTGGAAGCATTCAAACGTCTGAGGTCAGCCATCCACAGCGCTACCATACCTCGAAGGCGCCATAGTCTAAGATTATCTAAATAGGGCGGCGAGACCAGAAGCTCGTCCATATGAATGGCGATTTCTGATGCATTTTGGAAGGTGGCGTGCTCAACCTCGAGGCGCACCTCCTCATTAGCGCTTGTGCTGTCTGATCCACTAAATGAGTGATTCGCCTCGGAGTCATTCAACGTGGCTTTGTGCTTGTGCTGCACCGCATACACCCACAGGCCGAACATCGCTGGATAGAAGTCCAACGAGCTGATGGCGTTCGGTATAGTTTTACGGTAGGGATACTGCAGGATTAGCCTCTCGTAGTAATCTCTGGCCTTACTGAAACCTTCGTGACTGAATAACGAAGGCGGATTCTCCAATCTCTTCTCTTGGCCATTCGCAGACTGATCGTCGGATGCTCCTCCCTCGTCGTGTACGGGAGCCTGTTGCCGTTGAGCGAGCTGCGCATCCCGGAAGAGCAGGATTTCGGCGCCTATACCCCATCGCCCGTGGGCTCTCACATCCATATTGTGGCCGTCCGATTCGGCTCGAAGGAGCATACCCCACGCTCTTCCTGCACGTAGATAATCCCCTTCCAGCAGACATCTGTGGAGTACCGCGACTAGGACCGCTAGATGCTGTTTCCGTGGACCCGTCGAGTCAGACGATCGAGTTCGCAGGGACTTTAAGTTCCCGTACCGGGCCTCGTCTTCGTAGCCGCCTGCAGAGCCATTTCCATGGTCTGTATCATCGTCCTCTGATTGATCTGGTCCGGGGATATACTCATCCCCTGGCTTTCGAAAAACCCTATTTTGTTCGTCGATGTCTGGCACATCGGGGCGCACGCTAGAAGCGTCATCATATGAGCCTCGTTTGCGTATCTTTGTTCGCAAATGCAGATTCTCCTTGGCATGCTTGGTTCGACTGGGCTTGAAAGCCGGAGCGAACATCAAGATAGGAGACATAGTAAATCAAAGTGCGAGATGCTGAGGTAGGAGAAGTCCCGAAGCATTAATGAAAAGGTATCTCATGATGCTCAAGAGACTTGTAGCATGGAACAGCTCCAGAAGCTACAAGCTTACAAGAAGGAGCACGTCAAAAACACTCCGAACAGCAGGAGCCTTGTTATGAGCTTTCCAACATAGTAATTGCCCTTAGCTGTCCAACTTGATAGTTGTCGAGAGCAAGAGACCTAGACAGTAGTGGATAGCGGGCAGCTCGCATCAAACCCTCAGACTTGTTTCAGAATACATTCCTTGCTCGAGGATTCCAATGACACTGGGCTGAGAATGTTCATTGACTGGCAACACGGACTGTGACTCGGGTGAAGCGAGAGGCGGCTTCCCTTAGCGCCAGCCTATTGGACCAAGGTTTTTGGGCATGATTATCTAAGTCACATATCCAGACTAGCCAGTAGCCAAGGCCATTGTATCAGACTCCTGCAGTTCAGTCCAACAACGACAGTTAGACAGCCTCACAAAGCTTCCACTGCCCCCGTGACTGGGTTCCCGCCAACTTCTGCTCAACCTTCACCCCTTTCACTTCTCGCCGGATAGGTCACCCCCATCACTCTTCAGGCTCAGGGTGAGGATGCAATGAATGTTAGGAGTAGGGAGACCACCTCAATTCCCAAGCTGGGCGTCAGTGCTTCAGAATCTCCTGATTAGCTCGAGAAAGACAACGCTCTCCGCCCCACGTCCTCAATCGAATCCGTCCGAACTGACAGCCTACGCATCCGCTGCCTTGCATATCATCCTTGGTGCCTCAGCCGCACAGTTCTACTCCCACTACCACCCGACCCTGTACAACAGACCAGCTTCACCAAAAGATGGTATGAAATAGTGGTTTCATCAAATACGGATCCGCGAAGCTCAGTCCACAAGGCATGGGCCAAAGTTCGTCATCCCAGCGTGAACGCGAGGAGTTCCTCCGGCGCGACTCTCGACGATTTTCTCAATTAGTCCGTGACAGGACAGGAGATGGGATTCAGCAGGAAGAGGGATCAACATCGAACATGGGCCGCCGGACGCATGCACAGACCTTGTCAGCTCCGCCAGCGAGCCTCTCGCACCAAGATGACGGTCAGCAGCGCCCACCCTTTGCAACCTTCAGCCGTCAGATCTCCGCTCAGTCAACTCCGGTAAGAGGAAGCTCTACACATTTGGGCGACGCTGCGGCTCGCGATTCAATCTTCTATGAACAGCACGAAGAACGACCTCTAGTCCATATGGAGGATTTAGGCATGCGGGATGCACCCATCACACACATTACAGCTACGCCGCTGCCGAGGCGTACTTCTGTTATTTCACGGTTCGGGACAAGACTACTCTCGAGGTCCACCACAAGTCAAAGCATGGACCCCGAGAGCAATACTACATTTACTGACACCCTCCGGCGAAGATTGTCCCGTAGCCTTCCGTCGCGCAATTCAGACGGACACGCGCCACCAGGCCAGCATCGTCTCTCAATTTTTGATTCTTTCTCCTCTGGTACATCTTCATTGCCAAGATCAAGGCGTAGAAGGGAAGTGGCTTCAATATCTCGCCCTTTTCCACTGACAGCAGATGAACCGAACCCTCCTCCAGAATCCGGATTGTTGCCAGATAATGGCCCAATCTCCGAAAGTTCTGACTCACCAACACCCTTGCCTGAACCTCGCGAGGCCGGTTCCGCTTCTTTCAGGAGGTCACGTCTATCACGGATCCGTAGATCTCTGTCGACGCCGCTCGAGACTCTTCTTGCAACGAACCGCAGTCCGTCACCACAGGATATGGAAGCATCCTCCCCAACACTCCACTATCCAAGGGTCGCTATAAGTCCGGTTCCTGATTACCATCTTCCACCTCTTTCCGTTGCGGAGCCACAATTGGACTTTCAAGGTTCTCCTTTCCGTACAGCATCGCCCCCTTTACGAGATGAGGCAATGCCGGGCTTTGCAACCGTGCCCGAAGCTCCTGAGCGCGCTTCAACACGCTCTGAGGGCTCTAGCTGGACCGAACGTTGGGCTGACCGAGCAGTCGGTACAAGGAGAGAAGCTCGAAGAATGCCGAGCATGCTCCGTGGCAGGTCGAGCCGAATCATCAGACGAGACGACGATGGGCCATTGCCGCGTATTTTACATCTAGCGGCGGCAGCAATTGCTGCCCAACTGTCGGGGACTCCGGAGCAAGCTTTCCATAACACTCAAGCCATCGGCGCCGAAGGCCTCGATGGAAGCTTAGCAAACCTTTTCCGAACTCTACAGCTTGCGACTGCGTCTACAACAGAATATCGGACTCCTGAAGGTGGCAACGAAACCCCCCGAACCGGGCAAACTCAGACGCCGATGAACTTTTTGCGTGTTTTTCGCTTTGTGGGCAACGCTAATAGTGATAGCGCTGCCTCTGGGGGTCCTGACATACAAGCAGCACCAGCAAGGAACGTAGATGCGTCGAGTACCGGCGAAGATAATGCTGAGGGGACTGAAGGGCGGTTTGTGACTCTTGTCATGGTTGGCGTTCGCTCCGTACCATCGGATCACGTCGGAGAAGACGCCTTGAATGCGCCGACGTTAGACGCTTTATTGAGTTTGCCGACTGGGCCAACGAACAACTTTTTGAGAGGCGGACCCGGAGGCTTACTGAGACACGCGGATGGCCGCTCGAGGTTCCCACGTCGTCGGCGAGCATCCATGGGAGGTGTTAATCCATTCCCTGCAAATTATGATAGTCAACGACACCAGCGCATGCACAGCTCGAGTCGACGGACTTCCGGGGATGTCACACCGGTTGTCACATCTCCTTTGCCTCTATCGCTCTCTGAATCTCCTCCAGGCCCTCATCCTCCTCCGTCGACTCCTGCGGATCCGGGCCTGTCTGCATACTCATCCGGGACGACAACTCCGAACCGTCGACCTTCTTCTGCTTCGGCATTGCAACAGCATTCACTGCCAAGTCGAGATTTTGCCACGCAACACCTACGCGAGGCAGGCATCTTGACTCCCGAGGACCAGGCCTTGCGCGCCGTACAGCAGCGACGACGCAGCGACTCGGAAGCTGCCCGTCAACGAGACTTTGGAGCTGGTGCTGCGAGACGCAATGGCGTTGTAGAGCCTGACGACGTCGAGGCTGGCGAAGCCCCCACCCAAGGGAGCCGTAGTTGGTTGATCTACGTTGTAGGCACCAATTTATCCGAGGATCATCCTGCTTTTGCGACACCGAGTCTATTCACAGATGTAGGCATTCCACCAGTAGATGAGCCTTGAGGAAGTAATGCTAAATAGACGCCCGCAGAATCCTACATACGAAGACATGCTGCTCCTGTCATCACTTCTTGGACCTGCAAAGCCACCTGTCGCCAGCCGTGAAGATGTCGCCGCAGCTCCTGGCGTCTATGTCATCAAGAAGCTCGCAGGGTCACTGATAGCAAGGGCGCTTGAAGGGAGTGAAACCATGCAGATATCTTCCGGCGAGCGTTGTCTGGTGTGTCTCTGCGATTACGAGCCGGAAGAAGAAGTGAGGCAACTGTCTCGATGCAACCATTTCTTTCATCGGCAATGCATTGACGAGGTAAGTCAGCCTCCTATCCCAATCGTGCGAGCATCATCGCTCACGAGGCTTGCAGTGGTTGATGACTGGACACAATTCTTGCCCGTTGTGTCGCGGGAAGGGTGTAGATGAGAAGAGCGCTCCTCCCTCCTCAAGCACCTCTCCGCCACGCTCAAGGCCACGCTCCAATGCCCAGTCTTCCGGCTCATCATTATGAACCCGAGCTACAGCACATATGCCTTGGAACCGAGGCGCATAGTAACAGCTTCGCTTCCTAAGCTCCATCTATTTGTAAATTTCTATTATTCTTTTCGTTTACGAAGGCAATGCAGGATGATCATGGCCTCTCAAGAATGTCTTTTTCTCACATTCCGATGCCTATCTTCCAGCGATGCATTATGGCGATAACAAAGGCACGTAGGCTTCATATGGGAGGCGTTATAGCAACCAGGATCAAGGGGCGGCAGCGAATGGATACGGCTAGCGAGGAATGGCATGTACTTATATAACGAGTAGCCGAGTGAGATCTTTGCACACAGAACGGTCCAGACAGTGTGCATTCTTTCTGCCTGTCTACTATCTACCTCCACGACCAATGACACTGAGTGTAATCGACACGTTGTCCCTCCGGCCCGCAGCTCCAAACCGGTCTGCCTCGCAAGCATGCCATGATATACTCTTCAAAACCCACACGCCGCCCCATCCAGCCAGCCCTCACGAAGTCCACAAACAATATGCTCTGTACCCCACCGCCCATCCCTTACACCCCCAGCTTATACATTCCTTGTACCCCCAGCTTATACATCCCCCTCCTCCATCCCCTCCCCTCCCCCCCTTGTCCCACCCACCTACGACACATGCTGCGGCCGCATACTCGACGAATTCGGCGGTATCAACGGATGCCACTGCGCCATGAACGTAATCGCTACACCCCCCCTCCACAATCAGCCCTTTCCCGCCCCATAAACCCCCTCTCAAAACCCATCACGGCCAAAACCAGAAACGGCGAAAGGGACAGGGAGATACGTACCCCACATGAGATAGCAGCTCGCAAACGTCATGATCAGGGAGTTGCGCCACACTCTGCAGACCCCACAGACAGAGTTAGCGATCTGATGACCCGGGGTTTTTATTGTGAGGAGTGATGAGATGGAGATAGCGCCGTGGTGCGTGGTTGTGTGGGTCGTGGTTTTTGGGTGGTTGATGGGGCGGGAAGGACAAACGTCTGGTTCTCGCCTTTGGGAGCGAAGAAGTAGGCGAGGAGGGAGAGGACGAGGACGAAGACGAGGCCGATGATCAGGCTGGCGCTGTGGGGAGGGGGGGGTTGTTAGTATCAGCGTGCTTTGTTTCAAGGGGAAAGAGGGAGATGGGGCGGCGGATGGGAAGGGGCGTACCCGTTTGCCATGCTGGAGGTGGGGACGAGGTGGCGAGGGAAATGCGGGTTGTATTTGTACGCAGCGGTGCGTGGGCGATGGGGAGGAGGTCTGGGGTAGCGGCGCGGCGTTAGATGTGTAGTGGTGTCTTGACTACTGGGTTTTGGAAGCTTCTCTGGAAGGACGTTGGTCTGTAATATATGCGGTGCTAGTGTATCTGTATCGATTGTAAAGTACGGTTTTGTTCGAACGGTCAATAGGAGTCCCTTCCCAATTCGATATTTTTCTAAAAGCATGAACTTTTACGAAATCAAAGAGAAGGTTGGATGCAACTACCACGCATGGATGTTCTAGGTTCTTTGTGATTCGTGATGTTGTACGCTCCGAGTATGGTACCAAAACATGCTCCTCCTCCGAAAGCAGATATCCTACAAGCTCATGAAGGAGACTCCAGAGAACAAAACCGTGCAGTCATCAGCTTTCATAGGCGCGTTCTGGGTTCAGGCAGTTTGGACCATTCATGATTGCAACCCGATCTCACAGCTTTGCCGCCTTCTCATTTGTGGCCAACTCCACACCGGCTCCAGCAATACAGAGTTTTCCCGTTTCCACAACCTTCGTTTGGAAAACGACCTTCGATCCCTCTTTCCACATCTCGGTCCTAAGCTTCTGTCCTGGAAGAACAGTCCCCGCAAACCTCACCTTGATATTCTTGAAGGCTCCAAATGTCTGATACACATGCTTGCCGCTGATGCCCATAAAGCATAGCCCGTGCAGGATCGGAGTCTCGAAACCGCCCATCTTAGAGAATTCTGGATCAATGTGAAGAGGGTTTCTGTCGCCATTGAGACGGTATAGTGCAGCTTGCTCTTCGGTGGTTGCTTCCTCCACTACTGCATCAGGTTGTCGCTTGGGAGGCTGGTATGCTATCGTTGCGGCCCCCCGGTTTGAGCCCTTAGTCGGACCACCGAAGCCTCCGCTGCCGCGTACAAAAATGGTGGATTCGTTGTAGAAGACGTCTTCGCCGGTGGCGGCGTCCTTGGTGGTGGTCCCTGATACTAAGATGGCTGCGTTGCCCTTATCAATAACCTCGACGAGCTTCGGGTAGCTGATAAGCTTAGCGGATGTTGGAACGGGGAATTTGCGAAGTTCGAGATATTGTTCGCCGTGTAGAAGCTTCATTGGTGAGAAGTTGGGCATTACTTCTGCAATGCTGAAGGGAGTAGCGGCGCCGAAAGGAGGTATCACACCAAACGTAGGCAGAACTTGGAATTTCTCGTCGTTTTCGTATACCAGAGGAAGCTCGGTGCGTCTTGCGCCAAGCCCAAGGTTGTATAATATAACATCCCGGTCGTCGTACACGAATTCGGTGCCCTCGGAATGCATCTTCTTGGCTTTCTCAATGTTTCCCAGAATCTCCTGATTTGCGTTTCCAGATTTCTTCTGAGCTGTCCCGCCGCTCTTGTTCTCCATGTTCTTCATTATGCTCTTCAGGCCATCTTGACTGTCTTCAGGATGATCTGCTCGTCCGTCATCATAGTTCACAATGTCCTTCCACGCTTTCAAAACAGCTTCGGGCGTCAGCTTAACATCGATTGGGAAACCATGTCCTCCGCTCCTCTGCCATCTAGTCCGGGCATGCCATCCACTGCCAACTTCGAAGAGACCACCAGTCGGAGGTTTTGGTACTCTGTCCGAAGAAAGGGCTACAACAAGGGGTGCCACCTGTTCAGGCTTAAACGCCTGGACCATTTCTTCTGGCATAATGCTCCGCGTCATGTTCGTACCGGCATTTGGTGCAATAGTATTGACGTAGATGTTGTATTTCGCTCCCTCCCGAGCTAGAGCCCTGGAGAAGCCCAATATGCCAAGTTTCTGCCTAGACGTTAGCGAGGTCCATCGTCAGGGAACACAGCTTGAACACATACCGCAGCAGCGTAGTTTGCTTGTCCGAAGTTCCCATAGATGCCGCTGGTGCTTGTGGTATTCACTATGCGCCCATACTTCTGCTTCAACATATAGGGCCAAGCCGCTTTGGTAACCTTATATGTGCCTCTCAGATGGACAGCAATCACCTGATCCCACATCTGATCTTCCATGTTTGCAAATGCTTTGTCTCGTAAGATGCCAGCGTTATTGATGATGATATCAACACGTCCAAAGCTATCGATCGCGGCCTTGACGACAGCGTCTCCATCTTCGGCCGAGGCCTTGTTGCCTACTGCTTTACCACCGAGCTTCTCGATCTCTCTCACCACGTCATCTGGATTCACAAGATCATTGACGACGACCGATGCTCCATGCTTAGCGAAGAGTAGGGCATATGAGCGACCAAGGCTAGGGCTTATCAGCATACCGTTAAGGACCAGAATTGACACGACTTACCCTGCTCCCGCCCCAGTAATCAAGGCAACTTTCCCAGTAAAGTCAAGCTTCTCACCGGGCTCATTGTCACCAAGCTTTTGTGCTTCTTCGAGCAGGCTCATGAAGTCAGCTACTCCGGTAGGGTAGCTTGGCTCGGAGAAGTCATTGACATGGTCCCATTTGTTCAGAACCGCACCAGGGGTCAAGCTTGGCCCGGTCTTCAAGAGAGCACCTTTTGCTCGCTCCCATCGGAGCTTAGCAATGTGACCTCCACCAACTTCGAAGATAGATCCTGTTTCATGCTTGTTTGATGGGTGTACGAGGACGGCGACAAGAGGTACGACCCATTCGGGCTTAAGGTTCTCGAGCATATCCGGCGGCATCACTGTTTGGGTCATTCGGCTTGCTGCTATTGGAGCGATGACGTTGCAGATTATGTTGTACTTGTAGCCCTCTTTCGCCAGCGTCTCGGTAAAGCCAACCTGAGAGAGTTTGGCCGCTTTCCACTGTTAGTGTCGATGGATCATTTCTGATCGGTATTCTCACCAGAGTAGTTGCATTGACCGAAGCTACCGAACAGACCTTGCGCAGATGCGGTATTGATAACCCGGCCATACTTTTGCTTTTTGAAATGCGGCCAAGCCGCCCTCGCGCACTACAGCAAAGCGTAAGCCCAGTAGTTACATGCAAGGGCATATCATGTTATGGTTTACCTTGTATGCTCCCTTGACGTGGACTTTTATAATCAAGTCCCAGTCATCGTCCGACATGTTCTTGAAGCTGACATCTCGTAGTATGCCGGCGTTGTTGAGTAAAACGTCTATTCTTCCGAACTCTTGTATGGCAGTATCAATTATTCTGTCGCCGTTTTCGACACTGTCGTAGTTTGCAACAGCCTTGCCTCCTGCTGCTCGTATCTCATCAACGACTACATCGGCGGCCTACGGGATACTGGTCAGTCATATGGCATGTTCGATCCACTGCAACGGCCATACCTTGGATGACTTTCCCTCTCCTTTAAAAGATCCACCAAGATCATTGACAACGACGCTGGCACCTCTCGAGCCGAAGAATGTCGCATATGCTTTCCCAAGCCTGAGATCGTCAGCACACACAGTATCGGAGCTCTTCGAGCAAGTGGATTCACCCTCCACCAGCACCAGTGACAATGACGGTCTGGCCATCGAATCGTAGCTCGGACATCATGAAGCGCGCAAAGATTCAGACTGGACCTGGAAGTGAAAGTGGACGGGGAGTCGAAGCAACGGGACAAGCACTCGTATCGCTCAGAGAGAGGAAAGATGTACCTCGGCACAGAATCCCCGCCAAGAGCTTCCCCAGATTGTAGCTTCCGACGTAAGGCTTTCACATGCAACCAAGCTGTGTTGACGGTTGTCTCCGGGTTAAAAGGCATTACACCTGGATTAATATGAGTATATCTAGAGTAAAGCTTTCATGTGGCACAACATGTTATCTTCCTGCGTCGAGACTGCCTACAGCCCAGAGTAACTTTGTTTAGGATTCAGATAATCTGTACTGCAGCAACAATCGTTCAACAGCGGGAGTTGCGAGCTCTCCCACACGATCAGTGTCGGTGCACCATTGCCCAATGGCAGACCATCTAAAACCTTTCACCCATATACCACAGGTATCTCAAACGGTATCTAACCATCAGCGAATCTTCGGTATGATCTCGTTCACCCATTGTACGAGGCCATGACCTTGTGGGAAATGTTTGCTGACTCTTTGCCCATGCAATCTCGATCGATACCAAGATATTAGTCGTAGAGCTGCTGTTCAACTCATCAAGGGCTATCTTAGATTGCTTGACAGCCCGCCGCAGCCGATGCTGGCACATCAGAGTACCAAGCAAGTTGAGTCTCGAGATGGAGGTATCCCTGGCTCCAACGCTGTCTTTAGAATATCTAATTCTTAGCGAGCTGTTACGGCCCGGTTGCCTCTCCGAGCATTCAAGTGTCCTGTGGGCTTTGATCCAGAGTCTGGATCTCATGAGCAAGCATTCCAGCCTCTTCAGACATTTCTGCTTCACTCCTAGGCTTCCTATCTTCATTGTCTACTGCAGGGAATTGAGCTTGCCCATTGGACCTAGCCCGCAGCTGACTTCCAATATCGCCCTCTTCGCCGTCCAACATGCCATAGATAGCGTCTGAGCCTCCTTTCCCGTCCAGATCGGCTTTGTGACGCGGTATCACATGTACGTGTACGTGCGGAACGCTCTGCCCAGCATCCACACCGTCCTGCATCGCTATGTTTAGGCTTGTGGCTTTGTACACATGCTCGATCATCCGGCCGACTCGTTGCACAGTCAGGAACAGGTCCGTCACCTCGGCTCGCGTCAGATCCGAGAATCTAGGGGTCACACGACGAGGAGAGACAAGTACATGGCCAGGCAGTAGTGGCTTGAGATTGACCTGAATAAGTGCGATCAGTCGGTAATATGTTAGCTGACGATCCGTCGAGCACATACGAGAGCGAAGCTGCAAGAGGTCAGGTGGAAGACTTGCGAGGACACTAGAAAGTTGCCAAAGTATATCGGCGTGTTGGTGACTGGAGACATTTGCTCTAGGGTCTGCAGGATCGGCCTTTTCTACATCTCGAACGTTGGTGTGGAGAATTGTTTTTGAAGCGAGGTTCAAAGCTTAGCGCTCTCGGAGATACGGAGCGCCTGCCGCGTTCGATCGTGGCCCCTCTTGTTCCACCGTTGTTGCGTTCGGCTTGTGCTGAATGATATCTACCGCAGCGACATCTTGATCAGCTCCATGCGGATCTGAACCTTTAAGAACCTATTGAAGCGAACAACCATGAGTACTGAGCGCAGAGTGAATATGGAGGAACTCCGACGAGTCCTACGAATAGACGATAGCCATTGCCTGGAAAATCAGGTTCAAGTGCCTATGATATGGCAAGACATACGACACACTAGTACGGCTTGACCTCTGTATTGCTCTTGGCTAGTGAATCCTTCGAGCATGCTGCATGTTTCGCAAACGAACCGTGTGGTTGATCGATCTTCACATCTTAGACCCGTCGGCTATGCTCCGCAGCAGGTGAAACGATCAGCAGCGATGTTCTGCCGTTTGAGGCAAAGCAGACCCTCTGATCGAGTCGTTCAGAGATAACCCTGAAGAGATAGCAGTAGGTCAAGGTTGTCTGTTTCGAGTATTCGATGTTTTGTTTCGGCCATTCCTTCGTTCCATTCTGCAGCGATCTTATCCATTTTAACCCTCGATACTTTCCGCTTCAGCGTCACTATTACTGAAGGATCATAATGGCAATGCCGACCAGATGACGGCAAGAGCACGGTACTCCTTGTACGGCTCAATGTAGACCTCGTTCGCTCTTGAAGAAACCAGCGACCTTGCCTAATGAGAATGCCCTCCGGTGAAGGATCAGACGCCAACCCAACATCAGGTATCAGGCTTGCTATTATGCTTCATGTTCTGTAGCACATGAGTGGCCCTGCTAATAGCGGGTTGTCAATTCTGCCCCCAATGACGTAGAAAAAACCGACAGGCAGACAGAACAATGGAAGATCTTGCGCCAACATACGGCAGTGCACGTTCGATCAGCCGTCTGTCGTGTTGCGGCTCTAGCGGAAATGCTCACTCGTTGCATCATCGGCAATCCTTCTCGCCCAGATGGTCTCTGAGAATGGTTGTGTTGAGGTGGCTATAAAAGAGCTGGCTCGTCCCTACCAATCTTTCTATATCAACAGAAAGCAACATCTCCTTTATACCAGCTACCAAAAAGTATATACACATACTAAAAACCGAGCTGCATAACACCCAGCAAGGATTCAATACTCCGCAAGAATCCACTCACACTTCAACCAAAATCTACCTCCCATACCCAACCACATCATGAAGTCTTGCCCTGATGAGACAGGGTGTGATTCCCCAGGCGCGCCGCAGCACTGTGCGGGCCCTTGCCGGACGGCGGGTGCAACCAAGTAGGGCGTCGTCTGGACGATTACCCGTGAGAGAGCTGGCGGCTCAGAGCCAGGGTCATATAGGGGAGGATATTCCGTCTGTCTTTAGCGTCGACACATGAACATGTCTGTACAAGTATGCTTCTGTCTTGCCTGTAACATATACACCCCATCCACAGTTCCATATCATTGTATATATATCATCAAGAGCACAAAATGTGCGAGACATGAACACCATCATTCGCAAGATAAACTACCCGGTATCGCAATGCCACCACCAAGCTTCCAACCTCGGAACCTGCGTGAACCGGGAAAGAACACATACTTGAACCAAATTTAACGGTGCACAAGACTGAATGTACCTTCGCCACAACAATCGCACCCCAACACAGCTACCACTCTCTCCAGGCTTCAAGGCACAACTGCAACCTGAGGCTGACATGCCCGCATTAAAATCCTCCACGGGCCTATGCTTTCATCCACACCATCAACGCATCGATGCAATTGCTCTACTGCAGACTCAAGATGGTCGTCGCCTCCCATCAGGTTCTGGGTGTTCCTGGGAGCTTGGTTGCCTGGTTTCAGATTTCAGTGTATCACTGTCGGATGTCCGAGACGAGATGCCACTCTCGGCTCATATCCTTTGCTCTAAAACGTACGAGTTAGTTAGACGCGTGAATATCTTTCCTGGATCCCGGGGGCGACGAGTAGATCGAAAGATTGGGATTGAGGTTCCAATCTCGGCTGTGCTGGTTTCGACTCCCTGGACGCGATTGCCTCTCCGGGCGGCGTCGAAGTGACCAGTCTTGGGCCTTCACGGACGAGGCTGCGGTAGGCTCAAGCTGGAGAGGAGAAATTTAACTTGGAAACGAATTTTCGGAATTATTATGTAAGGAAGATGCATGACCATGAATCCCACTTTTGTTGTTACACTGCCTATTTCAAAAATCGTTGAGTGGTATAGATATGTGGGTATCGTCGCTGACATACGAGATGCAATAGATGCTAGAAATGAGCCGAGAGGAAAACACAGGAAGCAAAACGCGCCATCAATTATCGAAAAGGATTCCGTAAGGCGATAGTGATTTGTAAGTCCGCCGGCCTGGTCGCCTGCTCTCAGCTTCTATGGGTGCATCCGGCATCCTCGGCACATTAACAGGCGATGGCGGGACAATAGAACTGCTTCGACTCATCGGTCTATCGTCATCAAACGAGCCAGTTGCTCCGTCGCCGTTGGCAGAGAGGCCGCGCTCGCTGTTGGAATCGATAGAGTATGCTCTGCCATTGATCCTGAGCCCTGGCCGGACTGCGGAAGGCGAGTTCCCAGACCCACCAACGTCAACCGGCGGCTGACCGAACCTTGGCCGTGCACCTCGAAGTCTCGACATGTCTTCCATGCTTTGCTTTGGTTCATCCTCTACGCCACCGCTCCAGACCTTGACTTTGTAGCCCGTATCGTTCGGGGCTGCGAAAGGACTGACCGTAGCACCCAGCATAGTGTCTTTAGAGGGTGATGGAGGGATTCGAACGTTGCTCGGCTTTCCCTTCCTCAAAAGGTTTCGTTCTGGGACCGGCGGTGTTAGATCATATGGGTTTCTGCTGCCGATACTCGACAGCGCAGCCTGGCTTGAGTTAGACGACCCGGAACCCTCTACGAAGCCGTTCCCAACGGTGCCCGGAAGCCCTGGTTTGCCAGCTGATTCCCATGGTAGTGCTTCAGACGTGCTTCGGGCGGCCTCGTTGCTCGTAGTGGGTTTGATAGGTACCTGCGCTTGGCTCTGTTCTTCCTCTTCGACGTCATCTACAAGTATGACCATCCACACGGCGATCAGACCGTTAATACCAAGAAGTGGGGTGCAGTGGATCCACCGTGGGCGAGTGATCTGCGCCGGCTTCGATATCCATTGTACCTTGGCAGTGACTTTCCTGCCGACTTCAAGAGCATGCTCGAGGTCTTCGCGGACTCTTTGACTGCCGCCAATCTGACTCATTAATGGAGCTTGTAGAATTCCCGCAACTCGTAGGTCGGGGGAAGCGAAGAGAATGCGAAGGGAAGGGTGTGGTCGGACTAACAGATACTGGGAAAATTGGTAAGTGTTTTCGAAGTTTGTCATGCGCGTGATAACTTACGTTCTGATAGAACCCTAGAGGCGGAGCGCTTCCTTGCCCATTGAGCTGGAAGATGCTGTTCAGATTTGTCATAGATTCCTGCGACGTCACTGCTGGAGTGTGGTTCAGTACGAAGTTTTCACCACTGCCTTCACCTTTATCAACATCTGGGTTGAGCCGGCGACGTAGTTTCAGCAGGACCTCAAGCTCGCGTGAGTTGAAGGTTTCCCCTAGCTGTTCGAAGGCGTCATTGGGCACAGCGTCTGGTGCTGATGATCCATTGCTGCCTTTTCGCGGTTGCTTGCTCTGTTGATCGACGAGTCTCCGTAGTGACTCCAGTTCGGTGCAGTCATTCACAAGGCCAGTGATATCAAGCTGAGCCCCGAGAAAGTATCTCACTTTATTGTACTGATCTCGCAGCGGTACACACATGATGAGGTTGATGAACGGCGTCCCGTCTCTGCGACTAAAGTAGTGTACCAGGTCAGTTGGGTTTTTCTGCGCACCTGTTCAAAGCACCTTTACTTACTAATTTAATAGGACTTCGCAATGCTCTCGCTCAGCATCTAGCGACGCCCGAAACCGAGTTATGCCTAACACATCAGTCTTTGGCCCTCCAAGAAATCGGCAATTGCGCCCCAGAGCGTAGGTCCGTGGATATTGGGTCATTTCATGAAATTCTGTACAAGCTTTAACCTGCTGTTTTGCGCATACTCTATGTGTAAGGGGCCTACCTTCAGATGCAAATACAACCGGATTGTCTGTCTGCGCAGGATCTGACAGAACAAAGACCTCCGCTAAGCCATCTTGAATATGAAGTGTAGCTTGATCCTCTCTCCGAGTCACACGATTCACGAGAGCTATGTCGACCGTTCTAACATAAACGTACGCAATGAACGCAGGCAGGTCATCTTTCACAAGCACCTCCAATGCCCGATCTGCTTTATCTTCTATCACCCAGCTCATTGTTGCGCCCTTCATGTCGACAGTGAAGTCATAGCCAAGCACAGGCTCGAGACCGCTGATGATAGCTTCCGCATATCTGATCGCTTTCAATGCTTTCACAGAGTCGAGTAAGTACACTAGTATGGGTACCGAGTCGGGTCGGTAAGTGCGCAGAAAGCTCGTGAAGCGCGAGGATAATTTCGGATCGGCTAGAATAAGTTCGAGATGTTGGCGAGAAAAGAGGAGCTCTGACCGTCGCTCGAGGGAAAGCCCTTCTTCAACCTCTTGTTTCACTGAGGCAATCGAAGCTGCCTGGCCAGACTTGGGCTTGGGAACAGGCTGGTGTAGCAAGTCATCGTCCAATTCTTCTATAGGTGATAGTGGCGGTGGGTCGTCTGTGCTGAAAGGCTCCGCGAATCGTGGCTTGGGATCATTTGGTGGGGTACTGTCTTGGGAATGATGTCTGCATGTGAGCTTCCGCCATGAGCGATTATTCATACCAAGGATAAGCATAGAGAATGTGAGAAATTGTGGACCCACGTATCTAAGCGAAGAACGAACCCGCTCTGGGCGGTCCGGGGTAATGGATGGTAGAAGGTGTATTTGGCAGGTGCGGAGGAGTCAGAAGAGGAGGATGAGCCATCGTCGCTTCCCATGTCGAATTCCGCATCCAGTCCATATGGATCTGGATCCACCTCTTGTACTCGAGCATCGTGCAGCCCGTTCACTCTGGGTCCCTCATCCATGGCCTTGAATGGTCCTTCAGCCATTCTCCACGTGAGATTACAGTAATCGGAAGCCAAAAAGGCACAAGGAAACTACTTTGATAGTTTCAGGGCGTTCTTCAGGGCACTGTTGATGGAAAACAGACGAGGACGAGCACTCTCAGCCTCAGAGCGGGGCACGCAGCGTGATTATAGGCTTATCCTAAGGTAGTGATCCCAAAGTTCCGGAAGCGAAGGAGAGGGTAAGAGCACGCGAGAAGAGCAAACGGTAGATTGCGAATGCTGGGGAAAAGCTCTTGTACTCAGTGGAGCAAAGTCAATTTAAATGACGAGCCATGGCGCATGCGTGAGCGGAAAATCCGAAATTCTGAGCCGTGGGCCCAACTGGGATCGATCCTTCGTCGGATCTGCAGCTATTCGACGATTCAATGACGCCGCCTCTGGCAAGAGCCAGATGTAGCTTCAGTCTTGCAACCTAGTTCGTAGCCCGAACGGTTGGCAATAATGATCGCCGATGGGCCCATCAGCATTTCCGAGCTGGATAATGCTATTGATTGGCTGCTAGGAGTTCTTTCCGGTCCTTTGGGGCGAGCTACGACCGAGCTATGAGCAACCGAGTAACATCTACCGGGGGCGGCTCGCGGCCTGGGACGAAATCGAGATGCATGAGATCGACCAAAGACCCTTGGAAATTGCGTCCCTGTCGAGCGGGAGCCTGTGCTGACTGCTGAGCCCAACTCTTCCTTCTTCTCTCTCACATCGAACCTGCACTTGCAAGACAGCCATTTGTGAAGTGAGGGTAAACGACATGTCGCTCGTTGTCCGCGACGCCGCAGCGCGAGATAGCAGTGATCATGTCAACGGCAATGGCACCTACCCCGACGATGGGGACGAGTCACGAGCCTACCGTCCCCCCGTTGCGTCCTTTTCCAGTCCCAAGCAACAGTCAATGATGGAGCGGAGTCCTAATGGCCTGGCCGACTTCTTCAGCGGAGAGGTGTTTCAGATAGTCTTACACAATCCGACCACTGCCCACAGGTTGTTCAAATTCAGCAGAGCTCGCATGTGCGGAGAGAACATGGAGTTTTTGGAGAAGGTCTGACGCTCAGTGGGCCAGGATCAGACAAAGGTTGACCATTGTGCGCGTTCATAGGTCGATCGCTATAATGCACTACTCGACGAGTTGACCACGATCATGTCCGACATACACCACACCTACACGGCCACCGGAGCACCAAAGCAGCTTGGCATTGATTCCAACTTGTTGAGAAGAATGAATGCAGATATACGAACAAGCACTACCTCGACCTTGCCCTCCATGGAATCAATATTCGCAGAAGCTCAGGAGGGCGTCGAGAATATCCTGAGGACCGCTATCTACCCGCGATTCGTCAAATATCAGATAACGAACAGCGCTTCTAAAGCCCTCTCGACTGACCGCGCCAGGTACCAAGGTCTAGGGGATTGCTTTTGTTTGACAGATCCTGGGTATAGTATTCCTCGCGTTCCGGGATTGGAGAGGTCATTGACAGGTTTCCAGCAAGGCCGATAATCCTATTGTGTATGCGTCAGATGGGTTTGTTAGCGTAACGGGCTACGCAAGGACTGAAGTTGTTCCGCGCAATTGTCGATTTCTGCAGGGCAATTACACGGATCGCACGGCTACCAAGCGACTGAAGGCATCGATTGAAGCCAGAGAGGAGACGGTGGAGCTCCTTCTGAATTACAAGAAGAGTGGGGAACCGTTTTGGAATTTGCTCTACGTTGGTGAGATCTGCTTTCCAGCTGCTCCTTCCGTGCCTCACTAACACCTCTAGCACCTTTGCATGACGTGAATGGGCGTTTAGCTTTCTATATCGGTGGGCAAATCAATTGCTCTACGACAATTCGAAGCAACACCGACGTGCTGCGTATTCTGTCCATGTCCGATGATTCCAGCGACGATGTTGATGCGGCCATATCGGTCCATAGCACAAAGCCCGCAAAGAGAAGATTTTTCGGCTTTACGAGGAAAGAGAGCACTCCACAGCTACCGACAAGCACCAAACGTGTGGAGGTGGGGAAGGACGCAGGGATGGAATCAGGACTGCTAAAGAAGATTGAGAAGATGAATTTTCGGACGCAGATGGAAGCTTTCTACACCGCATACTCAAAGGCAACTTCCCAGGCATCCCTCTTCTTCGTTCGAGGAGGCGGCTAACATATTGCAGTATCTTGTGATCCAATCTTCAGACTTCACCATCCAGTTTTATTCCCGTGGCGTCACCGATATCCTCGGCATCACCAGCAAGGCTAATCCGGAGTTCGTGGGGAGCAATGTCTTCAAATTTCTGGCGCAACACACTACCTCTCTACCTCGCGAGTACAAGTCGAAAGTCCAATACGCTTTGAAACATGGTCAGGCTATCTCTGCCAGCATCCAGCTATTTACTCTTAAATCTCTGGCCCGGCGAGGCGACGACAAATTCTTCACGCATTGGACACCATGCAAAGATGAGACTGGGGCGACGAAGTATGCTGTTGTGACGTTGAGTCCGACTGTGTATGAATAATACTAATATATATACCCCGTCATTCTCTCCCTTCGTATTCACCGAATTATGTCTGCGATGGCATCGACGTTGGTCACTCTGGGGATGGAGGGCCGTGATCTGAATAATTACCGGCTCTGCAGTCGCAAAATCTTTTCGATGCCGTCGGAGTGTCGGACATCCGGTGTCGTTGTTCTGGCTTTGTAATAATATAGCTTCTGTTGTTCTGCTGCAACCGGTTGTTCAACGTGTTTCAGTCTCTCGGCCGCAAGCATCAAGATCGAATACTGAAGGTTATTCGAGCCGGAGGATGCTCGTCGGGCAGCCCGATCGAGCAACCGTGCCGCTAGGCGTCGCTGAGTCTTCAGATGAGCTGTACCTTACTTCTAGTTTCTGAGCCCCAATCTCCCAACCTCCACTTAGAGCTGCCAAGACTCCTCTTAGCGCTCGACAAATCCGCCGGTTCTGCACCTCTTCTGCGCTCTGACGACTCCGCCTGAGGCTGAACCAAGATCGACATGGCTATTAATCCTTCAGAATCCTTCGCTACCATGGCTAAAGTCGTAGTAATGTCTCTTCTTCCTTGTCCCCACGTTGGTTCCCTGTCACGCCCGTCCCACTGGTCGTGTGTAAACAGCAACCGAACCGCATATCAGGCGCGCGACTCCCAGAATGCATTCTCCACAACGACTTACAACACCACTGCTATGGACCTCGCTCTACTGCCTGATCTCACCAGCCACAGCAGACACAGGCTGTTTCAACCCCAATGGCACAAATCGTAACGTCGGCGCCCCGGACGTCCCCTCGGGCACCAGCGTCTACGCCCCGTGCAACACCGTCCAGCCATATAGCATGTGCTGCCGCAACAGCGACAAATGCCTCCCCAACGGACTCTGCCAGCAGTCCGGCAGCGACATCATATGGCGCGAGAGCTGCAGCGATCAGAGCTGGCGGTCGAACACTTGCGTGAAGTTGTGCGTTAGCGATACAGGTATGAGGAGATACTTTCCCTCGTCAACTGTCGAAATCACCAGCTCATGCAAGCACTACCCGCTATAGAAGCCCCCATTCTCCTCATACCTCCCCCACCCCCGCCTCCACACCACTCCCCAAACCCCCTAACTAACCTCCCACTCTCCTCCTCCCAGGCTCCGACCACCAAGTCCACCAATGCCCCGACCAATCCTGGTGCTGTTCCGGCGGCTCCTCCAACGCCACCGCCTGCTGCGAGCAAGGCCTCGGCTCCTGGCTCGGAGTCGACGGCCAAGTCACCAACGTGAACCCAAACTCCACCTCCACTTCCACCACCTCCTCCTCCTCCTCCTCCACTCAAACCACAGCGCCGAACCGAATCTCTTCCTCTTCGCCGGCCGCGGGCGCAGCCACCTCTCCCGCAGGAGCGCAAGCTCCCCCCGCCACATACAACGGAGGAGGAACGAGCCATATCGGCGCCATAGTTGGGGGGGTCCTCGGAGGGGTCGTCGCGCTCGCGGTGCTAGCAGCAGGGGCGTGGTGGCTTTTGCGGAGGAGGAAGAG
>JAABUS010002028.1_pt1 | contig 40362 bp, 2 predicted proteins | sample 5560161 | NCBI WGS metagenome assembly JAABUS01 (sample SAMN10711885, study PRJNA513376) | rock metagenome | isolation source: Antarctica rocks | place: Antarctica: Victoria Land, Trio Nunatak nord | collected 2016-01-04
GTTATACCTAATTAGGCCAAGTTTTAACCTAATATAGTTAGTATTTTCATAATTTATGCAATTCGGTTCCAACTGTTGGAACCGAACGGTCAGTCTAGTCTTATCGCTTTTAGTTATTTTTTCAAGCTTACAAAAATAAGTTTCTTATAATAGAACAAGTTAGATAAACAACAAAGTCTAATTAACGATTTTTAATTATATTATTAAGAACAATAATCAATTAAGTTGCACAAAATAAACGCGAAGATTTAATTAATTTTTCGACAAAATTTTTTAAAAAAAAAGAATAAAATGTTATAGATTACAAGATTTTGTTATTTTACAATATAAAACAATACAATATTTATAATATTAATAGTATATCCTATAATCGTAAATATAATAAGATTATTATAGATAATATTACTTAAAATCTAATTTAATATACAATTAGCGAGAAAGCTTTATTTTGTCAAATACGTTAAAGAAAAATCTTTAAAGCACTAAAGTTAATTAAAAAAGATTAGTAGTTTATTATAAATATCTCTTTAAATATTTTTATTGTATTAAGGGAATTAAATAGCAATATCTCTTTGTTTTGTTTATTAATCTCTTAATAGTCTTTTATTAATTTTTATTTTTAACAATTTTTTATTAATTTTCGTTTCTAATAGTCTTTTATTAATTCTTGTTTCTAACAATCTTTCTCTATAAATTGAAAAAAGTCTTTCTATAAAAATCTAGAGACTTTTGTTAATTTAGAGAACAATAATAAGATTACAATTAAAATTTACAAAAAGAAAATTAATAATATTAATAATATAATAACGAAACTTAACAAATTAATTATTTTATTTTTTATTAAAAATAAATAGAAAACAACTTTTGTTACTATTTATTGTTAAGCAACTCTTAACAATGCGAAGCAAATATTAATAGAATTAGTTTTAAAGAATTTCACGAAAATTAATTTAAAATTTCAATATCAAAAATGCTATCTAATTGATCAAATTATAAAAGCAAAAAACGTAGTTTACAAATTTAAGATTAATTTTAGACACGATTTCGATCAAATAATAAAAAAAGATAGTTGTATATAATTTGCGATTATTATTGCATTTATAGATAAAGATATTGTTATATATAAGAAGTTTAATCGAGAGATTGTTGTCTTTTTTAATCGTATAAACAATTATTTTAACAATATTTTCTATTAGCGAAAAAAAACAAGCAAACAACGTGCGAAGATATCGAAATTAAGCAAAGAGAAAAATACACAATATATCGATTTAACAAAATAACCTTCGACTTTAATTTAAAAATATAATAATTTGTTGCAATATATTTTGTTTTACAAATAAAACAAAAAGCAAAATATTAAGATTGCATTTTAATAAATTATATAAATATAAAAAAAATATTTAAGATTGTTACGTACTTTATAATAATAAATATACTTTTTATAATAAAATTAAAGAAGTCTTTTAAACTTACAATTGTTTTTTATATTTTATTTTTTAATAATAAAAGACTTTTACAATTAAACAAAATTGTATCTATATTTTTTTTGATTGCGAGAATCTTTTATAAGCAACTTGTATATTAATTGAAATACAAATACTTAATATTTAAGCAATTTTTTTTTTTACTAAATATAGAGTTTTTTAATTTACTTTTCTTGTTTTATTTGTTTATTTAATTACTTAATAAATACAAATCTTCAATTGCATATTTTTTGAACAATTTAATTTATTGCTTTGTTATAATAATAATAGAATTTATAATAGAATTGAGGCTTCTAAACAATTAATACAAGAAAAAAATAATTATAAGACATTATAAAATATTTATTAATAATAAAAAAAATGCTAAAGTAATTGTTATAACAACACTTAATATTTTAAACAAACGTAACAAATTTAAAGCATAAGAAAAATAACGTAAAAGTATAGAATTTATTAAACTTAATTAACAACAATTTAATTCAACTTAATTAAAAATTCTTAAAAGCTATTTTTATTTTATTGTTATAAACAAAACATATATAGTAAAAAGTTAAACTACAAATATTATTATTATTATTGTATAACTTAATATAGTTTTTTTTATTTTTTTAACTAGAATTTCGTTATTTTACAAAATTAATAACGTAAAAAAGTATATAATTTTTATCAAGTTTTATTAAATTGCAAATTAATAATTATTTGAAGTTTTAATTTCTTAAAAAGTAATTAAGAACGTTAATTTTTATCTTCTTTTTTAAAATTATTTAACAAAGTAATTGAGCATTATTGATTACATTATAATTAATTTTATTATTAAGAATAGTTTGAACGCAAATATCAAAAATCTATATTTATAACAAATTTATTTAAAAGTTATACTTCAACGTATATATATATCAAGAATTCTTTTTAATCTATTAATTATTATTAAAAAGAGTCTTTTTTGTTTACAATTCTTTTAAATAAGTTGCAATATATTAATTTTAAAATTAAATATTTATATAAAAATTAAAAATTAATTCTGCAATTGTTTTGTTTAATTTAAAGAAAGAAAACTTAAATAATAATTTAATATTTAATATTAACTTAACTTTGTTTATGTTTAATTTAAATTACTAGTTTTCGAACAAAACAAAATTCTAAGACTATTAACATAAATTTAATATTAATTGATTCAAACTATTTACGAAAATAATAATAAATATTGAAAAATAATAAATTATATATTTCGAAAAAGTTCTTAATATTTATAACAATAAAAGTATTAAAGATACAAATATCGCTAAATAATATTTGTTTGCAAGTAAATATACTTTATATATTAAAGTTTTCTTAATTATAAAAGATTTTTATAGATTTACTATTAAGTACACGCTAATATATTAATAGATAACTCAAAACAAAGAGAAAAAAATTATTTAATATAAAACGTTAATAATTATACTTTATCTTTACGCAATTCTTAAAATTATGCTATAGATTAATATAGTAATAATATATTCTTAAATAAATTAAAGTTAACAAAACAAATTTTAGCGAAAATTTGATAAAAATATAAAGAGAACTATAATTATATTTTTAATATTTAAATTATACAAAAAGAAATACAACTTTTAAAAAAATAATCAAAATTATTACTTTTTTAAGAATTTATTAAGCAAGTCGAATACAATTAAGAGATTAATTGTTGATTGCAATTAAACAATCTTTATTTTTGTATTATTTTAAGAAAGTACTTTAGTTTAAGAACTTATAACAATATTTAAATTATAAAAAATATAGAAGAGATTATATCAAAAATAGTTGCTTATCTTAATTAAGACTTAATTAAAATAATTAAGAAGAAGATATTATAAATATAGAGAAATAAATTTGATATAATAACAAATTACTAAAAGTAAACAATTCAATTATTCTAGTATTTCTTAAACTAGAATTTTTCTTATTAAAGAAGTTTCTTGAAACTCTTTTTTTGCGTTAAAAAGAAAATATTCTTTTTGTTTAATAAATAGATTTAAGAAAGTCTTTTATAGCTATAATATTACTAATTATATTATAGTTTACAAAAGATGTTTTTGCATCGATGCAATCTAGCTCTCTTTTTACTAATAGCTTTTCTCTCTCTTTTTACTAATAGTCTCTCTTCTTTTACTAGCAATTTTCCCTTCTATTAATAGTCTTCTTCTTTTATATTTTAATCTTTCTTTTATTAGTAATCTCGTTTCACTAGCGATTTTTTTTATTAGTAGTTTTCTTTTTATAACAACTCTCTTTTTAGAACAATTCTCTTTCTAAAACTTCAATTTTCTATACAACTTTCTTAATTATAATAAGCTAAAATTAATAATTAATAATTGCGTTATTAATAGAATAATATTGTTGTTCGTTATTTACTTGCTAGCTAAAATAAACAAATAAAAAAAGTTTTTAATAGACAATTTTAAATAGAAAAAAGCTCGTAAAAGACATTTATAAATAAGAAAATTACAATATAATAGATTTTTTTAGTATTTAGCAATTCAACTTATTAAACATTTATCTTGTAACTACTTTGTTGTGTAATTTAATATTAATTTTCCCAAACAATAAAGAAATAGATTTATAAATTGTTAAGATATAATTCTTATTTTTACAAATTTTTGATTATATTGTTTTTATCTTTATTATTAGATTTTATTGCTATTGAATTTCTAAATTTTATCTTAATTTCTCGTATTCTTTTAAGTAAATATTATATATTATATATTTTACACGCGTTCTTTAACTCTAACAATAAAATTAAAAAAGTCTTTTATCTTCGTATAATTTACGTTAGAGAAAAAGATAATACAATTAATAACAAAAACTACAAGACTATAAAAAGATAAATAAGGGTTGCAAGATTTAAATTAAATATAAAGTAATAAAATTTCGAAATTAAAAAATATAGAGCAAAATATTACAACAATATTCTTTAATTTAGCAATATATAGATTTAAATGTTTAATTATTATAATTATTATTTTTTGCACTTCTTTTCTTTTATTTCTTTAAATATTTATAAAATTATACGAATTTTTAGTTAAAAAATAAAATTTGTTTAAACAAGAAAAAGTTTTTTAGAATTTTTAAATTGTAATAATTAAAAAAGACTTTAGATATATAAAACGTTATTGCAATAAACAAAATTCTAAAATTAAATTATACAAAGAATTAAATTTAATACTTTAAAAGCTATTTTAAGAGATAGCGGAATATATCAAAAAAATTATAAACTACAGTATATTCTCTTAACTAATTGTAAAAGTCTTTTATTATTTATTTTGCTTATAAATATATTAAAGAACTTGAAGTAAAATATATATATTTTCTAAAAACGTTGCAATTGCAATTTGATTTTTTTATTATTTTAAAAATAGTTATAACTATTTATTATCTCTTAATAACAATTAAATCTTGCAACTATTGTTAAAAGATATATATTTTAATTATTTTTACCTGTTTGCTAGATTCGAGATACAAACAAAGAAAAATTAGAAAATAACAAATTTATGCAAGATAAGTAGCAAAAAAGTTAAGAAAATATTAATTGTGCGTTCGAAGCAAACTATAATAACAAAACTAAGAAAGACTTTTATTAAAGTTATATCAACTATAACTTAAAAGACAACTTTAATAATTATAATATTAAAGTAAGAAAAGACTTTCTTGATTAAAGTAAAGTATTATTGCATATAAAGAACAATATTGACGCTTAGACAAGTAATAGTAAGCGTAAATATAACGAAAATATTAACACAAATTAGACTAATTGTTTGGAACCGAATTTCTATAAATTTGGAATCAAATTTCATAAATTATAAAATTACTAACTATATTAGGTTAAAGTATAACCTAATTAGATATAACTTTCGAATCGGATTTTCGATTTTGGAGAAAAACCGACCCGAACAATTAGTCTAACACAAATAGACTTATATTAAATTATATTAGTGCAAACAACTTTAAACAATCGAATAAATTGTTTGCAATTAATAACAATCTTTTTATTGTAAGTATCTCTTTAGCAATAAAATCAAGATTAACTTATTTTATATTGTAGAGTAATAACAACTATAACATTTTTTAAAACTCTTAATTTCTTACTTTTTAAAAATATTGCGTTAACATTAAGAGCGAAAACAAAAATAATAAGACATTTATTATATATATATAATTTTTTTTTCGTTGTTTTATTATCTATACTTGTATTGCGCTTATATAAACTCTTTTTATTTAATTGTTAATTTTAATTACTGTTTAAGATATCTTTCTATAAAATCGTAAAATAGTAAAAGAAAAAATATATAATATTGTTGTTATTATATATAGTATTAAGTTTCTACTTTTATTTATTAACAATTTCGATATATATCGAAATATATATTGCGTATTAAAGATTTTTTATCTAATTTTAATATACTTAGTCTATAAAAAACAATAAAAAATAATCAATATATTTACTTTTACTTTAGAATTTTATAAAACAAAGTTAAAAATTGTTGTAAAAGTTTTTTTTAAATTTATTAGACAACTAAATTGCAACATAATAAATTTAAAAATTAACCAAAAAATTATTTTTATATATATCTTTGCTATTGAATTAATTGAAGACATATTTTAGCAAGTTAACAATAGTAAATTTGTTCAACACAATATTATTATAAAATATTAACCTTGTTTTTGTTTTAAATTAAAATAGAGATAATTGATAATTTAATATAGTAAACAAAAAAAAATATTACAAAAAAAAATAAAACAAAAAAAAATAAAACAAAAAAAAAATAAAAAACAATTTGTAAAAAAATATTGACAAATTTATTTGCGCAACAAAAATATTAAGCTTCAATTACTTGCTATTATTAAACTTTGTTTAATTTTAAATTTTGTATATAATAAAGTATACAAAGTATTTTATTATAAATAACGCGATTTAAAACAAATGTTATAAAGCTTTTTAATAACAATTATATTTAGTAAATAGAATAGCTCTATATATTTTAAAGTCTTTTAAAACTTTTAATATTTTTTAAAATAATCTTGAATTTAAGATTTTATTTACTATATTTATTTATAATTATTGTTGAAATTTAATTAAGTATTAATTTTAATTTCGCTTATATTGCGTACTTATACTACAATAAATTAGTTTCGACTTAGTTATTTGCAATCTATAAGAGAAGTAATAGATAATAATACTCTTTTACTTTAAACTATTATTAAGATATTAAATATTATTGTTTGTTTTAATATCTTAATTAATAGTTAATATTATATTAATTTAGATAATTTATATACAATAATCTTAAATGCTAGAAAAATCTACTAAGATTTAATAAAATATATTATCTTATCAAAATAAGAAATGCTTAAAAAAGATTATTTTAATGCGTTTAAAAAAGATTTTTCTAATACGTTGAAGAAAATCTTTCTTAATATGTTCAAGAAAGTTATTTACAACTTTTTGAAAAAAGAGAAAGAAGCGCAAATAGAGAATAATACAATTAAAATTAACAAAGACAAAGATTTTTACAACAACAATAAGAAAAATAAGAAAGAGATAAATACGTTAATTGAAGTTCTTTTTGTTGTTGTTAATTCGAAATTTGAAGCAAAATTAAAATCAGAGTTTCTATTTATTTTATTTACATTAATATCGAAAAAAACGTTAAAAGAAAAATATAATCGCAAAATTAAAAAGAACAAATTCTAAAGTTTTTTTTTCTCTTTTTAATATTTATATTAGTCTTTATTTTGTAGATTTTGTTCGAGTTTACTTTATTGTTATAAATGTTAATATTTTAGCGAAAGAAATAAAATATATGTTGATTTTAATTTGATCTCTTATTAAGATTAATATTAATAAAAAGATTATAAATTATTTAAAGCAATAATTAACAACGTAGCTTCTTTTAATTTTGTAAGATTTTTTTTATTAAAGATATAATAACGTAGTTAATAAAACTTAAACTTGCAAAGGCTTAAAATTTTATACATTTTATTTTATTAAAAGTATTAAAGATTGTCGAAAGCAATTGCTTAAATTTTATAAAAAGCTTTTTGTTTAATAACAAACACAAAATAGATATAAAAAAGTTATAATTCCATAATATATAAGAAGATTCTTTTTATTAATTTGTGTTTTATTTTTTAGATTTTTATTAAACAATTATTTACAAATAAAATAGCATTTAAAATTAGATAAACTTAATCTTTAATATTTAATTTTATAATAATATTTGTTAATATATAATAAAAATTATAGCTTAAGAGTTTTGAACTTTAGTACAAAGCGTGTTCAATAATATTGTAAATTAGTCTATATTAATTAGTAAATATTAATTATTTTCTATTATATTGTAGATTAAGAAAGTCTTTTATAGAGACAATTAACAATATATGTACAATATCGAAGATACTATAATAATTGACAATATTAAAAGTTATATTGCTTAATATTTTTCTTATTGCTATTGACGCAAGATCTACGATTTTTTCTTGTTTAGATATTAAAGACAATAAAGAAAACAATAGATTAAGAAAAGAAATATATAATATTTGTAATAAATCTTGTTTTAAAGCTTCTAGTAATGTTTAAGAAGATTAATGCGCAAGTTATTTATAGATTGTTAGTTTTTTATTATAATCTTCTCTATTTTTTGTTTCTATCTAGTAAGTTAAATTGACAAGAGAAGAGTAAGAAATATTTGTTGAAGTGTAATTGAGAAGTGACATATCTCTAGATAATAACAATTGTAATATCTTAATATAAGAAAGACTTTTATATAGCGACAATAGTAATATTGCTATCTCTATACAATATTCTGTCTATAATAATACTATTTGACAATCGCGAAACAACAATAAGATTAATGCAAAACAACAATAAGACTAACGCGAAACAACAATAAAACTATCGCGAAACAACAATAAAATTACGATAAGATTATAGTAAAACTATAATAAGATTACGATAAAAGTATAGATTCGATAGTAACTATTAAATTGTCTATTTAATTAATTTACTATTGCAATTATTGTTGCACAACAATATTTAATATTATTTCTTCTTTATTGTTGTAAACTAATATTGCTACTAGCTTACTATTAAGTCAATTCTTGCTAGATATAAAGCTATCAATCTTATATAATCAATATTGTTTCGTTTCTTTCTTTTCTCTTTTGTTTTTTGTTCTATATATTAAATCTAATATAGACTTAAGTTTTATCTAATTATTAATTTAGATATCTTTTTAATAAAGATTTTAAGTCTAGTTTTTAATATTACGAAAAATCTACACTTCTTGCAACGCTTTTACGCGTTAAAATTTAATCTCTTCAAATATATTAATATTTATTCAATTATTAACTTAATAAAGCATCTAAAACTTTTATTAAAGATCGAACTTATTATTGAGAAATTCGTTCGACAAATTACTCAAAATCTAGTCGAAGCTCTACGTTAATTTTGAAAGCTTTAAAATCAAATACAATTTAATATTAATATTACTCTTATTTTGTCTACTTTAAGCTTTTCTTTTGTAGAATTAAATTTAATGTCTATAATTGCAATTGCACAAATTGTCGCTTAAGCTATAAGCAATTAATTTATTTTTATTATATAACTTTTATTGCTTTTTACAAATATTATTGCTTTTGTTGTTTCTAAATTGAAAAAACTTCTTAATATATTACAATATAAGAGTAACATAAATTAGTTAAATACATAAAAGCAAAATCTTATATAACGTATAAATATAAATTATAATTAATATTTTATTAATTAAGTTAAGATTATTTATACGAAGTTACAACTTATTATAAATAAAAAAATTTATAATTTTATAAATTAATATTAAATTAATAATCTTTATATTATTGTTTTTTTTAACAAATAACATCGAAATTTATATTACTATTGTAACAATTTTTTCGATTTAAAAGATATACGTTTATATCTTCGCAAAACTTTAAAGCAAGACTTTATTAACTTTGTCAAATATTACAATTTTTTTTATTAAAAAAAAGAACGTTCTTAAATAAAAAACGTTTTACTAATTGATTGCATAAAGCGCAATATTAATTTTTTTATTTAAATTGTTGTTATGTTTTGACAAACTTTTAATAACAAACAATTATTTATCTTTTAGCAATAAGTTTAAGCTTTTATTAAGATCGACAAGAAATTTTAGTAATTTAAGTATTGTTAATTTTGTATTATAACAATTGTTGTTGCTTCAATTAAACAAAAATTTAACTTCGTTTTTATTAACAATTTGTTAAAATCTTGTATTATTACTTTCGTTTTTGTTGTCTTATTTGTATCGACAATTTTTATAGTATTTGACGAATTAATAAATTTGAGCTTTATTATTGTTATTGTTTAAAACAAATTTTTGATTATTTTAAAAATTAAAGAAATTTGCAATAAATAAAAGTTGTACTACTATTGCAAGTTGCAACATTTAAGCAAAATCGCAAAAAAATGTTTTAATAAAAAAAAATTCTTTTTTTGTTTTGTTAATTTAGATAATACTTTTAATATCGACGAAAATATTTTGTTGTTAACAAGAAAAATCTAGTTTCTAAGCAAAATCGCGTTCGAAAATCAATATATATATCTTTTTGTTTTTTAGCTTTTTTGTTTTTATTTTTATTTTAATCTTATAAGATATTTTTAATTAAAATAACTTTAAAACTCTTTAAGTTTAATTCTATATTTAAAGATAATTATATAATAGTTTTCTTCGTTTTATATTAAACTTAATCTTGGATTTTTGTTATAGTTTTAATTAATAATAAAGTCTTAATTTATATCTTTATTAATAAATCTTTTGCACAAAAACATAATTTTTCTCTTTATTAATTAATCTATCTTTGCAAGTTTTAAAATTTTAATAATTAAACAATCTTAACAAACAACATTATTTACATTGTTAAAATTATTATAACTCTTAACAATTACATCGAAAGACTATTTTTTTATATTATTAAACTTAATTAGTATTTTATTGTTATAAGTTTATTGTAACTTTGTTGTTACTTTATTGATACAAACTTTAATTATAATATTTTTATTATATTTTTTTTTGTCTTAAACATTGTTGTTAACTGTTTGTCAAAATCTATAATACTATTTTAAAAAAAAAAAAATTTGTCTTCTAAAGAGTTTCAACGCGTATAAGAGCTTCAAAATCAAAATGTTTTTGCAATTTCTTTTAATAATTTAATTTTTTCTTCTAATTTAAGTTTATCTTGTTAAAAGATATTTAGTAATCTAATTGTTTATAAAATTATAAGAAGCAATTCGCTTGCAAAAAGCAATTTAGTTTTGATTTTTAAAAACAATTTAATTTTGTTTATAAAAAGCAATTCGCTTGTAAAAAGCAACTTAATTTTGCTTTTCAAAAACAATTTAATTTTATTTACAAAAAACAATTTAATTATTTTGATTTTAAGTTTTGTCTTGTTTTATCTAGTTTAAAGTAAGAAATCTTTAATTGTATTTTTTAAATTATTTAAAAAAGATACTTTTTAAAAATTAAGTATTAAAGTCTCTTGTTTTTTAGAATTTTTATCGAACAACGTGCAAAACAAGTTGAACAATCTTCTATATAACTTAATGTAATTAAGTTAAAAACTCGTAAATTTAATTGCGTTGTTCGCACAAAGAATATTAAAATATTTAGTATTACTCTACGAGAGATAAACGTTTTCTTAAATCTAATCGAAATCTTGCTTAGATTTAAATCAAATCTTGCTTAAATCTTTAATTTATTAAATTTCTTAAAATTCTTGTTGTTTTACGAAGACATCAAAAAAAACACTTATAATCGAAATTATTATTTAATATTTTATTAAATAAAAAAGAAACTTTATTTAGCAATCTTTATTACTTAAAAGAATCTAAAACATTATTAACAAAACAAAAATATCAATTTAATTACAATTTTATCTTCTAGATATTTCGAATTTCTTAATGTTTTCTTTTAGAAAAAAATAAACATTTTGCTTTTTTATTGTTTCTATAATTACGTTATTTATTTTAAAGAAAATATTTAGTTTTTAATTTTTGCTTTATACAATATAAGTTGTAATAAAACTTTAAAACTTCGTCGTTATTTAAATAAAAATTTTAGCAAAGAATTTATTCGAACAAGTTGCTTCTAAACAATAGCTTTTGTTCTTTTTATTAAAAATCTTAAAAATAAACTTAGATTTTGCGTAAATTACAAAAATCTAAACGCTATTATAATTAAAAATAGATATTTTTTGTTTTTAATTTTCGAAACATTAAATTGTCTTAATTAAGTTAAAATCTTTATTAAGTTAAATATTATTTTAGTGTTTAATTAACTATATATTTGAAAAAAAAATAAAGCTTTTATTGTCTTTTGCATTTGTTTTAAACTTTTTAAGTATTTTGTTATATTTTTTAATCTATATAATAAACTTGTTTTGTTTCAAAAATATATTAATAATATTTTTCGAAAGTTTCTAAATAAGTTTTGTATTGCTTATCTAAATAATATTCTTATTTATAATAATAATAAACTAAAGTATAAAATTTATATTAAATTTATTTTTTAAAAGCTACGCAAAGCAAACTTACAAGCAAATAGTTTACGTTTAAAAAAATCACAAATTACTTAAGTTCTTTGTATTTAATTGAGGCACACAATTTATCTTTAATATTTGAAAATATCTTTATTAAATGCTAAAAATTGACGTCAAGTTATTTATCGCATATTATTCTAAAACTAACAACTAAATTAAACAAGTTAATGTTGTTATAAAATATTATCTTTGCATCTACGTTAACTATATGCAAAATAACTAAATTAAATAACTTCTAAGTATTAAGTTTGTTGTTAATAACGCTTCTTTATTTACAATTTTTATCTTGTTCTTTTTAATTAATTCGAATTAAAATTTACATCTAAACTTTAAGTTTTTAAAATTTTTATCTTTTAATTTTACAATTTAAACTCGAACTTAATTAATTAATATCAAAAATTTTATTTAGAAAATAAAAAAACTTACTTAGTATTTATGTGATAAGATGTTCGTTGCTTAAGCTATTTATAAGTTTAATGTTAATTGCTTTTGTCGTTCTTGTTTTAAATATTTTGCAAATAACGAAATTTAACTTAATGTTAAAAATTTTAATATTGTTTGTTTTGCAATTAAATTAAACAATTGTTACATTAATCTTTTTAAAATAAAGCGCATTTTTAAAAGAAATTCTTTAGTTGTTAAATTCGAGCTTCTTACGTTTATGAAAATTTATTTCGTCTTTTATACTATTTTTGTTAGTTATATTGTTATCGATTCTTTTTTAAATAATGTTAAGAATTTCGTGAATCTATTGTTGTTAAAAATAACAAAAAGTCTTGATATATTAATACTATTTTAAACTTTAAACGTAATAGACATTTTAACTTTATTTTGCTTAAGTACTATATTAACTAAAAAGATTATTTTTTTATTTAAAAAATTTTCAATTTTTTAAACAATTGTCAACAAGCTTTTAATAAATATTATTTAGTTAATCTTATTATTAAGAAATTACATATAATACTTTGTATTATTTCTAATTATTAATATTAAGAAAAATAGATAATATCTTTAATCTCGCTCAAATCTCGCCTAAATCTTGCTTAAATAATAGAGATTTTTCTATTTTGTCTCAATAGTGTTTCGTTACTTCAAAAGCGCCCAATCTTGACTAAAATAATCTAATCTCGCCTAGATCTTACTTAAATAATAAAGATCTTTTCGCTTTATTTTATCTAATTTAATAAATTTAAATATCAAGTCTCGCTCAAATTTTGTCTAGATAACAAAGATTTTCTTTCTTTGTTTTAATAGTGTCTTGTTACTTTAAACGCGTTTAATTTTAGTTAAAATAATTTAATCTCGTTTAGATCTTGCCCAAATAACAAAGATTTTTTCGCTTTATTTTACTTAATTTAATAAATTTAAATATCAAGTTTCGCTCAAATCTTGTCTAAATAACAAAGATCTTCTTATTTTGTCTTAATAATGTCTCGTTACTTTAAACGCGCTTAATCTTGACTCAATAAATTTAAGTTCGTTTAATCTCGTCTAGATTTTGCTTAAATAACAAAGATCTTCTTTTTTCATTTTATCAATTTATTAAATCTAGATATTTTGTTTTGTTTTCGTCGTTTTTTATTTTAACTTAATTTAATAAATTCGAATATCTTGTTTCGCTCTTGTCTTGTTTCGTCTTTATCTAATTTAATAAAATTAGTTATTTTGTCTTATTTTATTTTGCTTTTTAAAATTTTTTCGACTTTCGATTCTTTAATTCTTCGACAATTCGTTATATTGTTTTGATCGTTTCGCAAAAGCTTTGTTTTGTAGAGAAAAGCTACTATTATAATGTTAAATTAATAGTTCGTCAACTACGTTCGTCGATTAAACAACTTTTCGTTTTAATTTTGCTTAATTTTTTAAGTTTAATCTTGATTAAATCTAAATTAAACTAGATTAGATTTAAGTTAATTTCTGCTAAATATAAAGCTTGAAATCTTATATAGTCAACGTTGTCTCATTTCTTTCTTTTCTCTTTTGTCTTTTGTTTTGTATATTAAATCTAGTATAGATCTAAGTTTTATCTAGTTACTAATCTAGATATCTCTTTGATAGAGATTTCAAGCCTAGTTTCTAACATAGCACAATTCTATATTAAATATATATTAAGTCTATATTTAACGCAAGTAAGATACAATTAAATAAATAACAAATCTAATAAAGAGAAACTTTTTGTTATAATTTAGTTTATGCTAAGTATTAACAATGTCTATTGTTAAAATTACAAAAAATAATAGATAATTTATATATAGATATAATTTAAGCTTAATATATATTAAATAATATTAATTACGTCAAATTCTAAGACATAATTTTTTTTTTGTAATTTAAATGTGTAAGTTGCATAAGTTTAGTTAGAACTCTATATATATTAAATATTAGCAAATATAATTATATAATAATATCGATTAATTAAATATATAAAATAATTTTTAATACTTTTGATTATTAATTATTTGTATATATAATTATAGTTTTATTTATATTCAATATATACTAAGTTAAAATTAAAATCAAATTATATTGTTATTAAAGAACGTATTATACTAAAGCAAATAAACAAATATTTTAATTGTTTATATATAACGCATAAGCTAAGAATATATAGTTGCAAATTTAAATTGAAAAAATCTTTCTACAAACATGCGTTATTTCGAAAAAAAAAAAGTTTTTAATATATATTTAGTTTATACTAGTTTAATACTTTGAAGTTTTAAATTATATTTAAAAAATAACAAGATAAAAACTACTTTACAAAATTAAAATATAATTTTTATAGATTTTGCTTAAGTTAAAGTTATGTTTTGTATAAATATAATTATTTATTAATATAATTATTTATTAATATATAAATTATATAAAGTATATTATATAAACTAATTTAATATTAAATTTATATTAAGTTTATATAATACAATTGTTAAAATTAAGAATTTGCGACTCTTTTTAATATATATTTTTATTGCAAGATAAACTTATTTTATACTTGTTATATATTTAATTTGTTTTTTATTTGATTTGTTTTTATATTATATATAAATGCTTATTTTATTATTTAAAACTTCGACAACTTATTAATTATATTTAAATTTAATTATTATTAAATTTGTATTAATATAATTGTTAAAATTCTTAATTAATTATTATTTTTTATTATTTTTTAAAGATTTGTCTTTTAATTTAAAAAATATTTGTAAAAAGCACATTTTTAATTTAGTTTTAAAATATACTAAATTTACGCTAACTTACTTTAAACGCTATATTAGTACTTTCGTTAAAAAGCTCGATTTTGTATATTCTATTATATTAGTTTGTACTTAGCGTATATTTAAATTATACGTAAATTAATATATTTATTACAAATATTAAATTTTTAAGTAGATTATTTAATTAAATTTTAAGTTTAATTTATATTAAGTATATGTTAGTATTAAAGAAACATAAAGAAGAAGAAAAATCTTGTAATAATAATGCGTTTAAAATTTAGAAATATTTCAAAAATTTACATTTTATTTATATTTAACATATACGTAATTAACGAAAAAAAATTGCTTGTAATAGTAAATAATTAATTTTAATAATTAATTTTAATAAAAGAGTTTAAGAATTCTATATATTATATTTATATTTATTATATATTTAAAAAAGAATTATAATACTTTTTTTAATTTAAATAAAAGCAAGTTTTGTTTGCTAATTTATTATATTAAAACTATACTAATTTTATATCTAATAAATGCTTGCGTTTTAATTAATGTTATAATAAAAAAAACTATAATTTTATATTACGTTTATATTAAGTTTATACATAGTTAAATTTTTTTTAAATAGATTTATCTTTATTAATAACAAAAATTAGTACAATTTTTTTTTTATTTATATTAAATTTTTGCTAAATTTATGCTCAACTAATGCAATTATTGCAAAAATTATCGCTATATTTACAATTAAAAAAGATAAAGATTAATTAGATTATTCTTTATTATATATATTGTATTTAATAATTTAATTTGTTTCGATTAATTATATACTTTTTATTGTATCTAATATATATAATATAGACAATTAAATACTTATTTTTTTAACTTCGATTAAGCAAAACAAATAAATATTTATTACATGCTTTGCTTTTGCGTAATTGCTACAACAACTATATTTTAAAAAAAAAATCTTTTGCAAATTAATTTAAAATAAAACATAATCTATATTTAACATAATTTTTTTATATAAATTTTCTTTAATCTTAAATCAAAATTTCTTTTTTAATTATATTTAAATATATATTGAGTCTATATCTTATTTACGTTTGTTATATATTTATTTTATTTATTATTTTAATTTCGTATTTACTTTTTTTATTTTAAATAATCTTCTTTATAAAATAAAGTTAAACAAGCAATTATAATAGTTTGTCGCATTATTATATTTGTTAATTTTACAAATAATATAAATGTTTTATATATAATTTTGTTTTCGATTGTTTCTTTTTAATTTTAAATTGTTTAATAAAGTAATAAATCTTTTTTTAAACTAATACTTAATATAAACTTAATATAAGTTAAATTTATATATAGTCTTTCAAATTTAAACGAAAGCTCTTAAATTATTAATATTATACAATATTTGTAAAACAAACATATAAATTTGTAAATTAATATATCTTTGTTGTTGTTTTAATTGCTTAATAAATATTGTTAATTTATTTGTAATAAAATTAGATTTGAAATATATTTTGTGTTGCTAATAATATTAAATTTCTTTAATTTAACATCTTTTTTTGTTGATTTTTTTTTCTTTTTTTTTAGAAATTTGTTATATTTTTAACATATATATTGTATGCGTTATTCTTATACTTAATTTTGAATTTAATATTTTAATAATATTGCTATATATTTTTCGTTTAATTTTAATATGTTACTTATAAAGTTTAAATTTAATTTATATTTATTTAAGCTAAATAACAATATACGTCGAATTAATATTTAATATTTGTTTTTTCTAAATAATATCTTTATATATTATTGTATAATGTTTTAAAAAATTTATTTAATATACATTAAGCTAACATTTAATATTTGTTATTTCTAAATAGTATCTTTGTATATCTTTGTATATAGAAATATATTTTAGAATCTTTATCTTATATATATTGAGTCAATATTTGACGTTTTTTTTTTAAATAATATCTTTGTATGTCGTCGTGTTAAAGGAGATGTTCTAGAATTTTTATCTAATATATATTAAGTTAATATTTGACGTTTATCTTTTCTAAATTATGTTTTTGTATATCGTTGTATTAAGAAAGATATCTCAAAATCTTTATCCAATATATATTAAGTTAATATTTAGCGTTTATTTTTTTTAAAATAATGTCTTTGTATATTGTTGTATTAAAGAAAACGTTTTAGAATTTTTATCTAATATATATTAAGTTAGTATTTAACGTCAATTTTTTATTAAATAAGTACTTAGTTCTTAAATTGCAATTTTAAAATATATAAAAAATCTTGTTATTAAATTCAAATATTATGTTTGTGTTAAAGTTATTTTCAGAATTTAATTTATTAAGAAAGAATATTATATAATAATTTTTTAAATTAAAAAGAAAATATAAATGTTATTAATAATACTTTATAGCTTTTTGATCTTTTTGATCTTTAACTTAATTAATTATTAAGTCAAATTAATTATAAATTAATTATATATATGTTTCTTAACTAATTAAGCAACAATACAATTAAATTTATTGCGATTGCATCAAATACGTTCTAGACTCTCTAAGAATTAAAACGTCAATTGTACAACAATTGTTCTTCGATTAAGTACCAGTAAAATTACAATTCTAGATTGAGCTTCGATTGAAAAATTGCTTTTCGATTGATAAAAAATCTATTATGCAACAACGAGTAGATTAAATAATAATTAATTAATAAAAAAAGTTAATTCAATAACAATTGATCAATTTACTTTTCGTTTAATAACAATTGATTAACGAGAAGAGCTAATTAAATAATAGTTGATCAATAATTGATTAATCTACTCTTTACTAAATAACAATTAATTAACAAGAAGAGTCAATTATATAATAATTAATTAACGATTAATTAATCTACTATTTGTTAAATAACAATTAATTAACAAGAAGAGTTAATTGTATAACAATTGTTCAACAATTAATTAATCTACTTTTTGTTATATAATAGTTAATTAACGAAAAAAGTCGACTAAATAATAATTGATTAATTGAAAAGAGATATCTTTGCAAAAGACTTTAATAAAGATTTCGACAAAAAGCAACAACAAAAAACAACAATAAAAGAATGTTTTTTTAGAATATAATATAAAACATTAACGTATAATTCTAAATTATATATATTGAATTACTATTATAATTAAGAGTATAATAAAGCAAATAAAATTATTGCTAAAGTCTTTACAAAAAAAATACAGCGTCGTAATATACTATATTGTATTAAAAAATCAAAGAAGTCTCTCACAAAATATCTAGCTATGTGCTATATAATTAGACTAATTATTGGGTCGTATTTCGATTTCAACTTTTGAAACCAACCCGATCTGTCGATTTCAACATTAGAAATCGACTTAAAATCCGATTCGATTTCTATTATTTTGAAACCAAATCGACTCGACCCGACTCAATTCTCGATTCCAACACTAGAAATCGAATCGAATCGCCAAGAACGTCAAGAATACTAAAAATAGTATAAAATAAGTTTAAATTTAGTTGTTTTTATTATTTTTTAGATAATGCACAATAGTAATACATAATATAAAAATAATCTACTATATTTATTAATTAAATTAAATAGATTAATTATTTCTATTGAATTATTAATTAATTATTACTAAAAATAAAATAAATTATTACTTTAAGGCCTCTCTATGTATTAAAAACACGGTAGTATAACGGTAGTACTACTGCTATACTACGGATTTAGTAGTAAACTAGTAGTACTACCGTGTAACTACTAAGAAAATCCTACTACTACGAGATTCCTACCGTATTACTATGGCAACACTACTATAGAATCTATATATGTCTATAGATGCTAATTATAAAAAAGAAATTAATTTTTTTTTAAAATTATTTATTTCGAAGTTCCCACGCTAGCTCGATTGAGGATTTCGAAAATATCGTCGAACAATAAAGTTTTCAAAACGTTAATTTATCAAGTCGTGAAGTTGTTAAACTATATTTCTATTTATAAATTTAAAGTTTTAATCTTGAATTTAAAGTTTAAGATATTTGAGAAGTCTCTAGCGTCGCGAATATTAACACTATAATATTTTAGATAATAAAGTTACATAATTTACGAAAATTGTATACGCGCGATTAATCTTCCTATTAGCGCGTGCGTATTATATTAATATATTATAGATATTAGTTAATAAGATACTTTACTAAATTTAAAAAAAGTTTGCTTACTAAGTAAAATTATTTACTAATAAAACGCATATAACACTATTGTATTACCGAAAATTAATCGACTAGCAACCGTATTAATCCCGTAGTAAATTGGTAGTAAATCGATAGTAAATCGCATCGACAATCTCGAAACTCTTGTTAATAATGCTATTATTGACTAATAGTTAATTAATTAATATATCGATATGCTTGCTCTATATAATCAAGCGCAAAATTGAGTTGCGATTAGCAGAATTCGCAGGCGCGTAATTGACACGCGCTTCGCCAAGATCTGTCGTAATCTCGCATTGCACGTCGTCAAGTCTTGCGAGCGCAATCTATTGTGCGAGCGCAATTTACGAGCGCAATCTACCACTACTATAGAGACGTCTCTATCGACGCATGACTCGCGCGTAGAAATCTTACGAATCGTTCGATTCTACTATACAAATTACTATAATGTAAACAAATAACAAATAGAGACGTAAGCGAAGCATTGCAAAAGTTCGTACGCATCTCGAATATTAAAATTAAATTTCTATCAAGCAAGCGCCAAGACTTTTGCTGCTAAATGGACTCTAAACTAACTAATAGTCAAATTAGCAAAATTCGCAACAGGCACTTTCCAAGCAAAGATTCCAAAATTGTCGATGCGAATTTGGTAGAATATATCAAATTAATATAACTATATCTACTACGATTGTACAATCGTATTTGGTATTATCCCCCCTCTACGATAGTGCTACTAGGGTTATATCGTAGCAATACTAGGATTCTATCGTAGTACTACCGATTTACTACGATAAAAACACGGTTTTTTTTTCTATAGTATTGGCTATAAAGTACTAAAAATAAAATAAAATACTAAATATAGTAGTCTTAACAATTCGGGTCGATTTTTAGGTCAATTTTCGATTCCAAGTTTGCAACTCGAATCAAATAGTCAGTTTCAACATTAGAAATTGAATCGACTTTTTAATTTCAACTTTTGAAATTGATTCGATCCAATTCGGGTCGAGTATCCGATCCGAACTCGATAATCCAATCCGACTAATTGCAAAAATTATTTTTGCTATATAAGTTATTGTAGATATTGAGCAAATAATCTCTTGTATATTTTATAAAGACAAGATTTTTTAGTAAAGTCTTTATTAAATTTATTAAACATTGTAAAACTATTAACTAAATAAAAAAGTCTACAAAATAAAATTAGTTAATACTATAATAAAGTGTATTTAATTTACAGCAAAAAAATTACGTTTTCTTCAATTTATATTATCGAAATCAGCAAGATATAATTTAAACAAAAATATTTTTTCTAGTTAATTATATCAAAATTGTTTAAACAACTTATTTTTAAGTTTTTTGTAAATATATAATTTCGACAACAAATCAATTTGTCTATTAAAAAAATCTAGATTTGCAAAAATTTAATTGTTATCTTTAAAATATTAGTTTTTTATAGATTGACTGTTGGGTCGGATTTCGATTCCAGCTTTGGGAATCGAAAATAACGTTATTATGCCAAGATATACTAAAAATAGTATAAAATAAGTTTAAATTTAGATGTTCCAATTAAATTCTATAAATATTGTTTAATTAGTAATTTATTATAAACAATAATGCATTACTATAATGCATTACCTATATCTATAAGCGTGCTAGATACTATTAAAAATATTAGAATTGATATTAAGATATAATTTGCATCTATAAGCGTGCTAGATGCTATTAAAAACATTGAATAATTAATATTAAGATATAATTTGCATCTATAGACTCTATAGAACCTATAGATGCGATTTAATTAATTTCTTTTTAAAAAGTAGTAATGCATTACTATAATGCATTATCTTATTATAATTTAATTAATTAAATATTGTTAAAAATATATTGATTATTGACTATATATTGACTATCAATAATTATAATATAATTATTTAAATAGTCTTGGCGATTCGAGTCGGTTTTTTCGAGTCGAAAATCGATTTCAACACTAGAAATCGATTCGACTCGACTCGATTTTTAATTTCAACTTTAGAAATCGATTCGCTAAGACTTTCGAGTTGAGTTGACCCAAATTGTCAAGATTTGAATCGATTAATCGACCCGACGCGATCAGTCTAGTTTTTTATTACTTAAAGTTTTTCTCTATATTTTTGTTGCTTTTAAGTAAAGAGAATTGTTTATTTTAAAATTATAAAAAATAGTATAAACAAATTTGTTCTTGTTATTTCTATTAAAATATATAAAATAATATTGACAAATTATAATATTAAATCTATTAAAAACTTTACTTTTAAAAACAATAATTATATCTATTTGTACTATTTTATTTTCTAGCTTCTTATTGCTTTAACTTTAACTAGTATTTTAATTATTAAATATTAAAATAAGTATAAAAGTTGTTCGATTGCAAAATAGATTCTTTGTATTAAATATAATATTATTGTAAAAGTTATCTAACAATTAAGCAATTGTTGCGAAAGAATTTTGCGCAATATACTTTGCGACAATAAGCTTTGCAACAATAGACTTTGCAATAACAAGCTTTGCAACTCTATTCTTTGTCGCAAATTGCTTTGTGTTATTAGTTTTTATAGTAGACTTTAATATATAAGATATTGTTTTAAGTATTAAGAAATAAAACAATAAAAAAGACTTTAAGTTTTAAGAAGTTATAGAAGATTCTAGTATTAAATTCAAGTATACTTTCTAAAATATTTTTGTTTTTGTCTAACTATTTTGACTTTTACTATTATATATGTATTTTATTATCAAGTCTCTCTCTTTCTTATTATTGATCTATTTATAGTTTTATATAAATCGAAAAGTATTTAGTATTAAAAAAGTTTTTTTCGAAATTCTATAATTTTTGTTAACAACTTTCTAAATATTATTAATAAAGACTTTAAGTACTTTAAGTACTTTAAAAACTTTGATTGCTTTAATTGCTTTAAAGACTTTAATTGTTACAAAAAACTTTAAAATAATCTTCTTAATTGAAGATTAAATAAAAATCTTTAATATTGCAATTTGTTTGTTAGGAAAATTAAATAAGATTTTGTTATTTAAAGTCTCTTGCAATTATATAATCTATTTAATAGTAAATATATTAATCTAATTTTATTATTAGATAATTATTATTATAGAAATAGATAAATTATTTACAACCTGTTTTTTTGAAACTTTATAACTTAAAGATAAGTTTTTAGCGTTATTATTAAAATCTTTATTTTTACTTCTTTTTTATTGTTGTTTATAATTTAAAGTTGTTAATATTAACTTATCTTTTAATAATTTTAGATTAATTATACTTAATATATAATTAAATATAATACTATATTACTTTAATAGTACTTTAAATAGTTTTTAAGAAGAAGTTTTCTACGCAATATTACTTTAACTTAATTAACTATTCTTACTAGCGCAAAAACTATAGTATTTAGTATTATATTCTATCTAAGATTTAAGTAATTTATCTAGCGAACAACATTGTAGTCGACAATTTTATATTAGAACAATATAAATAATTTATAAGTAAAAAATTAGTATTATTATTAACAAAAGCAATCTTATTTTAATTTTGTTTCTTTTAAGATGTTAACAAAATTATTTTGTACTATTAATATTGTAAAAACAAGTTACTATATTCGATTTTTTTTTGCTAACACAATAATTTTAAATTATAATTTAATCTACTTGTTTATTTAATACTCTAAAAACGTTTTGCTATTTCTATTTTTCTAGCTTTGTTATCAAATTTGTTATCTCTTTTTTCTTGTTCTTTTTTTTTATTTATTAATTTTTCTTCTTAAATTAGCTCTCTCTTTTTTATTGTTAATATAAGACAAGACTAAAGTAACAAACACAATGCAACAAAAAAATAAAGAAAAATAAAGTTGCGTTAAACAAAATGCGTTAACAATATTATTTGCTTCAATTTAAATATTAATATTAAAAATATCTAATAATTTAATAATATACACAATTAATTGTATCTCTTTGCAAAAAACTTCAAAATATTTGTATATATAAAAATCTTTTTTACTAAAACTTTTTGCAATATAAGTCTTTGGCCATAAAAGTTTTTTACAACTTATTTTACTAAGTTCGAAACAAACGCAAAAGATACAAAAAAGTATTAAAATTGCTTAGAACTCTTAATAAAAGTAGAATAAATATATATATAAAATAAGAAGATTCTATTAACAAAAGAAAGACAAACAAATATAATAGATATTAATTTTCGACATTCTAATATATTAAATTTAAGTATCTAAAAAGAGTTAAAAAAACTTAAGAAAAAACGTTTCAATACTATAATTAAACATTTTAATATAATATAAATATTGTATAAATATGTTGTTCTAATTAAACTTATTATATATATAAGATACTTTAAATTATATATAAATTAAAAGAGTAAACAAATAATAAAATAAAACTTTTTAATAACTTTTTGTTTAAAATTAGTAAATTTACTTGTATTATTTATTACAATTTTAAGTTCTAATCTATTATCTTTACTCTTAATATTCTAATTTTCTTAACTATTTGTATTTTATTTTTCTAATAATAACTTTCTTTAAGTTTTAAAAATTGCAATTATATTCTTTATATATATTTGTTGCAACTATTACAACTTATTAAAGTAAATAACATTTTTATTATTAAATTAGTATAAGAACTGTAAAGCGTATCTTGCAGTACTAGATCTGCTTCGCAATAGCGTGTCTAGCGTATATCAATACGTGCTTAACAAAGAATCGCGCGAACTAGATTTAAGCAAAACTAGTATTAAATCAACAGATACTATCTACGTATTGCTCTCTTTTAATAGCAAACAAAAAAACGTCTTATAGAGAGCAAGATTTTTTTGTACTTGCGTTTTTTAGCAATTAGTTTTACTACAAATGCTACTATTATTATTACACGTGTTATCTAATTTAACTCGCTTAACTACGCAACTCTATTTAAAGAGATAATAATTACTTTACAATTCTAATTGCTCTATCTAAACAAAGCTATTCAATTAAAAACAATAATTAACAAATTATTAATAACTTGTTTTTGCAAACATATTTAGAAATCGATTAATTCTTAGAAAATTATTAATAATTAACTGCATAAAAAAATTTACGCAAATAACATGTCTTAAAAATTAGACAAAAATAATTATTTTAATACTAGCACAACTGTTAATTAGAACAAAAAAAATATTAAAATATCTAATTTTAAAACCAAATCTATACTATCTATTTTAACAAATACTATTATGTAGCATATTAATAATACAAATATATTGCAATTTCTAAGACTTAAAGTCGAGCTTGCAATTGCAAAACTTCAATTTATACAATATATTAATAGTTATTGTTGCAAATATAGCAATAATTACTATTAATTTAATTAACGCAAGAAAACTAGTTGTATTAAGAAACTATTAATATAGAAATATATTAATTATACAAATTTAGAAATTTAATTTGAGAACTACAAAAATTATATTTAAAATAATCTTGCAAACTACTCTAATAAAGAGTCGAAAATACTCTAAACTATATTATATTTTATTAAAAAACAATATGATTAATAACGTAAATACGTACAAGAAATATATAACAAGAATAAAAAAATGTTTGAAACTATTTTTTTCGATATATTAAAGAATTTTTTAGTATATTTAAGATTTGCAATATAAAAACTAAACTTAAACTCGAAAATACAAAGTAGCAATTTTATTAAAAAATCGAAAAGTTTGTTATCTATTTAAACAATTTATATTTGCAATTGAAAAAATTAGTTATTAATAACAAAAAAATACAAAATTTAAAAAACAAATATATTAACAAAATTTGTTAAAAAATACTTTATTAACAATATAATTATATTAGTATTACGCAAATATATAATAAATTTATCAAAATTAAACAATATTTGCAATTAATTGAAAAACTATTAAAATTAGACAATATCTCTTATATTACCAAAAAGTCTAAAAGACATAATAGAGAAAAGTAATTTTTGTATAAATAAAATAATTTGTTTAGCGCAACTAATAATACAAACAACTCTACTATATTAATTACTAAAATTACTATAATTATACAAATCAAAAATAGTATTAACAATAATTAGTAAAACAAAAACAACTATTAAATATTTGTCGAAAACAAATATATTATATCTATTAATTACAAATACTATATATACAATTAAATAAATTACAAATTAAGTAACTCTATATATTTGCAATATTAAAAATAAATAAAAAAACAAAACGAAAATAATATATTTTTAAGAAAAGTTAAAGTCTAATACTTGTTGCTACAATATTAGATATAAAAAGTTAAAATCAATAAATTAAAATATTAATCTAAATAGTATTTGTTAATATATTGCGTAATATACGCAAAGTTAAGTATCTTATTAACTCAAAAACTAAAGAGAACTTTATTTTGCAATTTTTTATTAAAAATATACAATTATTTAAAAGTATTTTTTTGTTACTACAAATACAAATTGTTAATAATTGTACTATTATTTTATATAAAACGCAAAAGCTTTCTATTGCTATTATAAATAGCAAAAAAATATACAAAAATAATTGCTCTAAATTCTATATTATTAATGTACAAAATTATAAAATAATTGTTAAACTATTTTAACTCAAGAAAATTAACTCGAATATATAATAGTCAAATTGTATCTAAATTTATCAAGATAGTTTTACTAAACAATCGAAAAAAAATATTCACATAATTAATTCTAAGAAATTTGCACAATTTAATATATTTGCTCTTAAAAATTATAGCAAAATCTATATTGTACTTCTATATTAAATACTATCTTCGAAAAAGCTTTTAAGAAATACAAGAAAAAAAATTGCAAAATATCATATATTATAATATTTTAGATTAAAAAGTTAGTTATTTCGAATTAAATTAAAAGAATTATAAAAATATTTTCAAAAAAGTTTTTAAATATATTTAATATACATAACTAGATAGAGTATTTAATTAATTTTGTAAAAAGCAAGATATTGTATACAAAGTATATATATAATATATTGCAAAATAAATTAATTGCAATATAAAAATATCTTGCAAATATATCTAAAAAAAATTAAATATGTTTTTTTAATAATTCTATCGAATTCTTAGTATTGTTTATAAAGAAATCTAATAATAACTTATATTTTTGCGTAAACTATTATAAACTTAATAAAATTATTGTTAAAAATAAATATATTCTGTCTTTTTTTTCAAAAATATTTAAGTGCTTTGTAAATGCAAAGTATTTTATTAAAATTAATATATACAATATATATTATTGTATTCGAATTTGTTAAAACAATAAATAAAAAATAGTTTTTTGTACTTAATACAAAGAGTTTAAATATTAAATTATACTTTTTAATTTTGTTAATACTTCTACTATTTTTTAATTTTATATAAATTGTATACTAAAGTTGTATATTAATATTTGTTGCATAATATATTTGAATAATATATTTATTTATTCGAACTTAAAAAAGCAATATTAAAAAAATATTTGCAAAATACTTTGCGCATTGCTTAAATATTAATTATATACAAAACTATCGAAATATATATTTAATTGCAACAAAATAATTTTTCTAAACTTTGTAATTAAAAAGCAAGATATTTAAATAAAATAAGTTTATATTAAGACTATTCAAAAATAATCTAAATTAAAGTTAACAAAAAATATTCTTATATTTCTTAAATTTGCAATATTCTATTAATACTTTATTTATAAATTTTTTTAAATTATAGTATTTTTAATTAATCTAACAACAAATACAAAGAAAAACAAAATATATTTGCAATTTATATATATTAAAAAAGTAAAAAAAGTTTTCGAGATATTTAAAATTGTCTTTATTATTATTTCTATTTTAGAATACTATAGTTAAAATACTTCTTTTTATATAAAAATAAATATATTAAATTGTAAAACAAAAGATATATTTAATTAGCTTAACAAAAATACGTAATAATATTTTATTGTATTTATTAGCTACAAGTTTAAAGAATCTAAAGTTTGTTAAAATATACACAAAATATTATTTACAAAATAGCAAATATATTATTTGCGTAATTATAGATTACAACAATCTTTGTTACTTTATAATTACAAAGAAACTTTCGATTAAATAAGTTTGCTAAACTAAGAAATTAATTGCGTTTAACTTTAATATAAAATATCGCAAAAAAAACTTAATTTTGCAAATATATTATCAAAAAGATCTAATATTATAAAATTTGATAGTAGCAAAAATAATAATAACAATTTTTTATCTATTTTGCAAAACAAACTTTGCAATTCAAAATATTAATTAAAATTGCAAAAAAATTAAAATATTTTTGCTATAGTTAAACTTGCAACTTTAATAGTGCAACTAAATAATACTACTATCGCAAATATTCGAATTATAGATTTAAATAAAAAAGTTTTCGAAAAATTATATAGTATTTTAAATTCTATATTGTTTCGACTTTTAATACAACAAATTGTAGAATTAAAAAAAAATTGCTAATTTAAAAGAATTGATAGCAATATAATTGCAAAAACTATAATAGAAGAACGCTTTTATTATAGAAAAACAATAGTATCAAAAATTCGCAAATAAATAGAATAAATTTTTAAAATAAAATATCGAAAAAAATAAATTATTATATCGAAATCTTACAATCTATATTTTAAAAGATACAGCAACAAAAAATAAAATTCTTTATATATTATAATAATTCTATATTCGAATGTTTTGTATATCGACAAATTAAAAATACAATATAGCAAAAATATTATTGATCTAATATAATTAAGAAAATTGATAAGTATATTTGTATCTATTCTAATTATTAGCGCATATATATCTATTATTATAAATTATGTAGAGAATTTAACTTAATATCTTCTAAAAATTTGCAACTCTTTAAAACAATAATAATAGATTTTATTACAAATATATTGTTTGCAAGAAATTTATGTACTAAAAAAATTAGTAATACAATTTTAATACTAATTAATAAGTTAATTAAGTATACAATTTACATTGCAACTATTAAAAAGTTTAATGCAAAAAATTGAAAATATAGCTTATTCCGGATGTAGATTTCTTACCCGGAACAAGCTTATCTCGAATAAGAATTCTAGTTCGGAATAAGCTCTATTTATGCTTAATCTATACTCAATATAGAGCGTGCTAAATAGAACGAAAATTATAAGTTTAAAAAGACGCTTCTATTGCAAATTGTATATATCAAATATATACTGAATTTATTATCTAATTTATTATTTCAAAATTTATTTCGAATAAAAAATCTATATCTGAAATAAGTTTTGTTTATATCGAGTCTATACTTTATATATAAGTATCGTGCTAAATTAAGTAAAAAAATAGAAAATTTAAAAATATGTTAAAAGGAAAATATATATATCTAGTATATACTAAATATATAAATTGATTATTCTATTATATCGAGTAATTATAATTTTGTTCGATTTCTAAAACTTAGAATAAGCTAGATATATACTTAATATAGTTAATAACTATTAAAAGAAAAACTATTATCTCGATTTTAAATGCGCAATTTCGACGCATCTATACAAAATACAATTTAAATATAGATTTAGTATTGCTATAGTATATATTAAAAATAAATAAGATTGCGTAAGTTGCGCATTAAGTCTCTAGTATATTTTGTAAAATTAAAATACAATGATTGCGTTTTTTATCTTTATCTTTTCTAAATATCTGTATTATTGTAGTATATACTTCTAATTTTATTAACAAATCTATAGTATAAGTCTAATATATTTTCTAATTTTATTGCTTCTATTATTTTAGTATATATTTAGTATAAATATTGTTGCAATTTAGTTTGCTAATTTTAGAATATATTATAACAATTTTGATATAACAAACGCGCAAAATCTATTTTCTTTAAAATACTATTATAATAAATATAGTATATACAATATTTTTGTCTAATATGTATTGATTGTATATTTAAGAATTTTTTTTTAATTCGAATTTCGATTTTGTAACTAAATATAAACGTTCAACTATAGTACAATTTTATATTAGATATATACTAAGTTTATATTTAGTATATATAAAATTTAACTAAATAAATAGTAAATCTAATAAAAAAAAATTGTTGTAATCTAGCTTATACTAAATATTAGCAATATCTACTATTAAAATTACAAAAAATAATATATAATCTATATATAGATTTAATCTAAATTTAGTATATATTAAATATTATTAGTTGTATTAAATTTTGAAATTCGAATTGTTTTCTTTAATTCGAATACATAAGTTGTATAAATTTAGTTGCAACTTAGTATATACTAAATATTAGCAAATATAATTGTACAATAGCGTTAATTAATTAAACATATAAAGTAACTTTTATTGTTCTTAATTGTCAACTATTTGTATATATAGCGATAGTTTTATTTATACTTTATATATATTGAGTTAAGATTAAAATTAAGCTATATTATTATTAAAAAACATATTATACTAAAGCAAATAAACAAATATTTTGATTAATTATATATAATATATATATTAAATATATACAACTGCAAATTCAAATACAAAAAATATTTCTACAAATATATATTATTTTAAAAAAATATATAAATCTCTTTTATATTTAATATATATCTAGTTTATACTAATCTAGTATTTTGAAACTTTGAATTAGATTTAAAAAATAGCAAAATACCGACTATTTTATAGAATCGAAGTATAGTTTTTATATATTTTGTTTAAATTAAATTTATATTTTGTATAAATACAAATATATTGTTAATATAATTATCTATTAATATACAAACAATATAGAATATATTATATAAATTAGATTAATATCAAATATATATTAAATTTATATAGAACAGTTGTTATAATCAAAAATTTGCAACTATTTTCGATATATATTTCTATTGCAATATAAGTTTATTTTATACTTGTTAAGTATATATTTAATCTATCTTTTATTTTTTCTGTTTTTATACTATATATACAAATACTTATTCTGTTATTTAAGATTTCGACAACGCATTAATTATATATAGATTTAACTAATATTAGGTTTGTACTGATATAATTGTTAAAATTACTAATTAATTATTATCTATTTTTTTTCGAATATTTGTTTCTTAATTTAAAAAATATTTGCAAGAAATATATTTCTAGTTTAGTTTTAAAATATACTAGATTTATACTAATTTACTTTTAGCATTATACTAGTATTTTAATCGAAAATTTCTTTTTTGTATATTTTATTATACTAATCTATATTTAGTATATATTTAAACTATATACAAATTAATATATTTGCTACAAATATCGAATTTTCGAATAGATTATTTAATTATACTCTAGATTTAGTCTATACTAAATATATACTAATATTAAAAAAATATAAAAAAGCAAAAAAATCTTGTAATAGTAGTATATTTAAGATTTTAAAAATCTTTAAAAATTTATATTCTATTTATATTTAATATATGTGTAGCTAACAAAAAAAAGTTGCTTGTAATAGTAAAAAATCAAATACAATAGTCGATTTTGATAAAAAAGTCTAAGACTTGTATATATTATATATTATATTTATTATATATATAGAAAAGAATTATAATATTTTTTTTAATTTAAACAAAAACAAATTTTATTTGTTAATTTACTATATTAAAACTATATTAATTTTATATTTAATAGATATCTGCGTTCTAACTAATGTTTTAATAGCAAAAAAAAAAATTGTTTGCAATTTTATATTATATTTATAATATATTTATACTAAGTTTATATATAATTAATTCTTTTTTAAATAGATTTATCTTTATTAATAACAAAAATTAGTACAACTATTTTTCTATTTATATTAAAATTATACTAAGTTTATACTTAGCTAATATAGTTATTACAAAAACTATTGTTATATTTACAATTAAAAAAGACAAAAATTAGATTGTCTTTTATTGTATATATTAGATATATACTAAATATAAATTAGAACAAATTAATAATAAAAAAATTTTAAAATTGTTTAACTAAATTTTAGACTTAGTATATACTATATTTAATGTTCTAATTTGTCTTAATTAATTGTATATTTTCGATTATATCTAGTATATATAATATAGACAATTAGATACTTGTTGTTTTAACTTTAATCTAACAAAATAAATTAATATTTATTATATATTTTGTTTCTATATAATTGCTGCAACAACTATATTTTAATAAAAAAAAAATTTGCAAATTAATTTAAAATAGAGTACAATCTATATTTAATATAAAATCTTTCTATGTTTTTTTTAATTTTGAATCAATTTTTTTTTAAATATATTTAGATATATATTAAGTTTGTATTTTGTTTATATTTGCTATATATTTATTTTATTTACTATTTTAATTTTGTATTTATTTTTTCTATTTTAAATATTATTTTTTATAAGATAAAACTAAATAAACAACTATAATAGTTTGTTATATTATTGTACTTATTAGTTTTACAAATAATATAAATATTTTGTATATAATTTTGTTTTCGATTCTTTTTTTTTAATTTCGAATCTTTTAATAAAGTAATAAATTTTTTTTTAATTTAATACTTAATACAAACTTAATATAAGTTAGATTTATATATAGTTTTTCGAATTCAAACAAAAACTTTTAAACTATTAATATTATATAATATTTGTAAAACAAAGATATAAATTTATAACTAATTTATTTTTGTTGTTGTTTTAATTACTTAATAGATATTCTTAATTTGTTTGTAATAAGATTATATTTAAAATATATTTTGTATTGTTAACAATATCGAATTTCTTTAATTTGACAATTTTTTTGTTAGTTTTTTCTCTTTCTTTTGTAGAAGTTTATTATATTTTTTATATATATATTGTATATATTGTTCTTGTATTTAATTTTTAATTTAATATTTTAATACTATTATTATATATTTTTTGCTCGATTTTAATATATTGTTTATAAAATTTAAATTTAAATTATATTTATTCGAGTTAAACAACAATATATATCGAATTAATATTTGCCATCTATCTTTTCTAGATAATATCTCTATATATTATTGTATTAAATTTTTTTTTAGAATTTTTATCTAATATGTATTCAGTCGATATCTAACGTTTGTCTTTTTTAGATAATATCTCTATATTGTCGAAATACTGTAATCGATCTAACCTAGTATTGACACTACTCGACTCGACACTACTCGACCCAACATTACATAATTAGTTTGGGTAGCTTCGACCAATATATATAGATAGACTTTGTCTTAGCTTCTACATAGTAGCTAAGCGTTCTATTATCTATTATTTTGACAAGTTATAAGTCCAAAATAGAGCGAAAAATTTATTTGCTTGTTAATTAAGATATCTAGAGCATAGTTGATAAATCAAATTGACGATAAACTTACAATTACTACAATCGACTAAGTTTTCGTTGATTTCTAATATATAGAAGTTAACAATTAATTATCTAGATATCTAGATTATTATTGCTTCAAAAATTGAAATATTAATGTTATAACATTGTCGAAACAATAATTGAAGAGCTATCGAAACTTGTTGAATAGTTGATCTCTTAATTACTTAAACAACTAAAATCATTAATTATTAACAATTGAATAGCTAACATCTAGCTAAAGATTCTAGACACGAACATCTTACTAAGAAAACTAATATAAGTTGTAAAAACAACTAAGTTTATCTTATTCGCTACTTGTTACTTTTGTCAAAAAACGCTAATTTATCTTTAATAGATATTTATTAATAGTAAGTTCTAAAAATCGAAGAATCAATTATGTAGCAATTATATAACTAGAAATCGATAATTAGATAATTAATAATTAATTGAAGACGCGTTATTAAAACAAGACAAGATTTTGCTTCGACGCATTAATAAAAGAGCTAAATTATTTAATCTTCTTAATCTTCGTTTTTCTATCTATTGCAAAAATTCTTTTATTAACGATTAATTAAGTTAATTTGTTTGCGCAATAATTAGAACAAATACTAATTAATTTCCTTTACTACAATATACAAAACAAATTAGTAAATTAAATCGCAAACATACTTCGAAAGTCGAAATAATTTTATTAATTATTTTGAAAGTAGCGTCTCAACGCAACTTTTAATTAAATAACAATTAATTTTGTTTAAATAAAATTAGAAAACTCTTAATTATCGCAAAGACGCAAAAGATTTAAATTAAAAAAATTAATACTTAGTTTTATCAAAATAAGAAGACTAGAAAGATCGATTTAATAATCGCAAAAACGCAAAATAGTATTGCTACTTTTATAATTGTTAAGATTAAAAAGAAGAATAAAGAGATTAAATAATTTAGCTAGATTTTAGATAGTTAACAAGCTTTATTTACAATCAAGCAAAAACGACAATTTAACTAGAAGTTATCTATTAATATTTTATTTTTTAAACAAATTAAGTCTATTAAGTTTGCTTAAATCTACGTTCGTTATAATCTTAAGATAAAACAACAAAAATATAAGACTTATTTAAGAGCTTATTAATTGTTTATTTATTAAGATTTTGTTCAATTTATAATTAACAAGATCGATTAAATTAATATTGTTAACAAAGAGAAGTATATTTAGCTATCTCTTTTATTTGAATTCTTCGAAGAGTATCTATTGAACTAGATATTTAATTTAGATTTTGTTAATTTACTTAATCTTTGCAATTTAATAGCTAGAACATCTTTATCGAAATTGTTACTACGCAATCGCGTCTCTTTATTATATTTATTAGTGTTATTATCTATTGCTTACGAGTTATTAGTAGAACTCTAATAACAAATTACGTCGATACTATTATAATTACTAGCATTTTCGTATTCTTCTTTGTAGCTCTTAAATAAATTGCTAAAATTAGCAATAACATAGACTTTCTTATTTAAGAACGAGACTTGTTCGAAGTTTTTAAATAAATTAAGCTTTAAAAATACGTCGAATCGAATATTAAATTTATTGATCTACTTAATATAATTATCAAAAAACAAGCTAAATAAAATGTTGATAACAAGAAGTGCATAAATGCGCTTTAAAATATTGTTAATAAAAATTTGTATTATAATGTAAAAAAGATCGATCTAATTAAAAAAACTTATTAAAAGATTGTTAAAATATGCAAGTCTAAAGAGTTAAATATACTAATAAAAATCTTTGTTAAATTCGAGTCTCTTAAGATTTTTAGCTTTTAAGATATCAACAAGTACAAAATTAAGTTTCGCGATATTATTAATAAACTATTTATTTATTTGAGCAACTTAATTATAGATAAAAATTGACTTATCTTTAAATATTTAGTCGATTTTAACGATATTGTTTGTTTCTTTATTAATTAATATGTATTTAAGTATAAGTTCTTTTACAACAATAATATTTAAAAGCAAAAGTTGTCTATTATTATTTATAATTACGAGACTTAATATGTCAATTTAATAAATATCTTAATTACTAATATTATTTTAATCTTAACAACAACTACTAGATTAACTATTATTATAAAAGATATTCTTTTTATTGTTAACAATTTTAGCTTCGTATATATTAAACAAAAGAAGTATACAAATTGCAAAAAAATCGATTATTAAGAATTAGATTGCTAGAATTTATATTTAAAACTACGTCTTGTTTCAAAGAACAATAGCTTCGAAAACAATCGAAATAATAGCAAAAACAAATGTTGTTAAGATTACAATAATTAAAAAAAAAATCAAAAAAAGTTTAAATTTAAAAAGAATAAAAACAAGTTTAAATTCAAGTTTAACAAAAATAAAAATAAGAATAACAATAACAATAACAAAAAGTAAAAAACTATTAAAACAATAATTTATAAACGTTATTTTGTTTTTGTTGTTATAACAATTCTATTTGCAATTCTTAAATTATTTATTTTTACAACTATAATGTTAGCTCTTATTGTTAATTGTTTCTTGCACGAATAAGTCTTCGATACAAAATGCTCGCAATATATGTTTAAGAATTCTAGTATCTTTGTATTTTATTTAAAAATATCTTAACAATTTTTAAGAATATAGAGAACAATTTATTTACTATAGATATTAAAATTATTTGTCTATTTGTTAGATACAAAGACAAAAGAGCCCATTATATTACAATTTATAATATATAATATATATTTAACTCTTTTTACAATTTGATCTTCTATAGTTAGTTAAAAGACGCTAGCATTATTTAAAGAATTATTAGTTATAACTTTTTTATTAATACTTAACAAGCTTAAGCAATTAAAGATTTTAATTTTTACTTTTTGAACTTAGAAATATCTATTGCACTTTTTGTTATTATTATTGCTCTATTAATAATTAGCAAAAATATAATAACTATATAGTACAAACAACTTAATTATCTAAATAAACAGAATGTTTATTAACTAGTTTGCAAAGAAACTTTTGATTTTATTAAGTTATTTTCGAATAATACTTGTGTTTCTTGCGCATACGCAAAAGACAAAGCAATATTTTATTAGACTTCTATTAGATTTAATCGCTAAAAAAACAATCTTATTTACGTTAACATTATAAAATTTATATTTCTAGATAATTTTGATAGCATTCGTTATGTTTGCATTTGACTAAATAATAAAATTAAGCGTTTGCGAATAAAATGTTTTAAAAACAAAAATAAAATTAGTTTGCTAACTTTCTTTAAACGCTATATCGACAAATTTAAATATAGAGACAATAAATATATTTGCATTCGCGTTAACAATAGCAATAAATATATAAATAAAGTCTTTTAAAATTGACGCAAAGAGCGCAAGATATATATTAAATTAACAATTGCTATCTTTTTTAAAATAAATAAATATATTAAACATCTTAATTAGATTTTAATATAAAAGATTAGCATTATAATTAAAGATACTAACTTAATTGTAAATTTTTAATCAAAAATTATTTAAATAATTAATTTATATTGCAATATCTTTTTTGTTATTAAGTGTTTTATTTTTTTTTGAAGCAAGTATTAAGCATCTTTATAATTACAAACATATTTAACGTATTAGTTAGCAAAAAAAAGCGTTAAAAACTTAATTAAGCACTAATTAACAAAAGTTTTAAAATTGTATTTGACTCTTAGTTTAATAAAATACAAAAGAGAGTATATCTATTGTATAATAGATAACAAAGACAAAATTTAACAAGTATTAAAAGTTTATTAACTAAACAATAAACAAGCATTATTTAGCTTAAATATTAATTATAGCAAAATTAATTATTAAAACAACAATATATGTTTGTCTATAATTTTATTTACACAATCTAATATTGCAAATTCTATTAATAAATTTCTAAATTTTGTAGAAGTTAAATTAAACAAACTCTTCGTAACAATATTACGACAATAGCAAAGAATTGTTTTGCTTTCGAATTATATTAAGAACTTTAAGTTAGATTTATTTATCTTATTTAAAACTCTATCTTTTTTAGATTCTAAAAATACTATATTTTTCAAATTATTTTTTAACTTTAAAGATAGTACTCTTTTTAATTTTATTAATTTTAATAAGTTCTTTAAAGCTACTAAATTATTAAATATGTTTCAAAATTTATTACTTTCGAATCTCGATTTAATATTGCAAAAACATTTGAAGCTTCAATTGCATTAAAATAAATTTGTAAACTTTTTTGCTTTGTTGTTCAAAATTATATTATTAAAACTATATAAATCTAAGATTTATATTAAAGCTATAATAAATATTTGTTATAAAATAGATTAACAACTAGTTAAACAAAACAAAATTAAATTCTTAAAAAATAATAATATCTATATTGTTTGCTTAGTATCTAACAAATATTACGTACTTTATAAAAGATAAATCTACAAAATTAAGTAAAAAATTAATAACAAAATTTTTTGCTATAAAGTTTGTTAAATTGTTAAAGACTTTAAACAATATAAAAGTCTAAATTATATTAAGATCTTTGCAACTATAATTAAGTTTATAAGTTATAAGATTATTTTTGTTTTTGTTGTTGTTAACAATTAGAATTTGAAGCAAATAAACATTGTTATTGTCTTTTTTTACAAAGATATTAACAAAAAGATTTATATAAAATTGTCTTATAATTTTAAACAAAACAAAAAGATTTATTAATTTAGAAAAGCTCTCTATAAGCTTAAGCAATTATTTTAAATATGATATAATACTTTTGCAACATTTTTTAAAAAATATTACTTTTATCTATTAAACTTCAATTTAAGCGTTTTTATTAATAGCTTTACTATTATTGTTATCTATATAGACAATCTTTTAATTGTTGACGTTAATAGAAAGTTTATTAATATTATTAAAAGAGTTTTAATCAATTAATTTAAAATAATTAACTTAAATCTTGTTTAATAGTATTTAGAAATTAAATTTAAATACGATTTTGCAACTTAAACTCTCTATTTAAGTTAAAAAATATATCTAGAAAAGATACTAAAGAATTACGAAATATAGAAGTGTAAATTAGTTGCTATTTTTATAAATACATTTAAAATATATATTGTCAATTTAAACTATATTGTTAACTTAGACTATTATTATATCTATTAATTAATAGTTGATTTCCTTATATACGCAATACTAGATACTTAACTAGATATTGCTTTTGTTATCTTAGTAATAAGCAAATATATTTTTAATTTTATTAACGCTTACTAAAAGATTGTTAAACAAATATTTTGTTATTTTCGAAATATTTTTGATCTTTGTTATATCTTTTGTAAAAGTATTTGTTTTTGGTTAAATTATATCGACGTCAATTAAGACAAAAATCAAGATATTTGTTATTTTATTTTTAGATATGTCTTTAATCTAAGAAGTGTTGCTATTAGTTAATTATTTAAATATTAATTAATTGTTGCTTTTTTAATTTGCGAAGTCAAATATATCGAACAAATATAAATTGTTAAAAAAATTATTTGAATTCAAGTATTATTAAAGCAATTGCAATCTTTTTATTTATTTTTATTGTTATTGCTTACGTCTAAAGCTTTTGTTGTTGTTAAGACTTTTTCTTTAATATTTTTGACGTTATATCTAGTTGCTATTGTTATCTATTACGACAATTAAAAGATTATAGCGTTCGCTAAGAATCTCGCGCAATATGTTTGAACAAAGTATATAAATATTCAAATCTAGTTTGTTTGCAAAAAGGTCGCAAATAACTAGATTAAACTAAAATATATTTTTATTAAAAAGCAAATAGTTAACAAGCTAATTAAAGTTTTTTTTCGTAATACATTTGAAATATTTTGACGAGTTCTTAAACTAATTTAATAATTAAAGTATTTGTAATTTTAAACATAGATATTAGACTTAATTATTTGAACAACTTGCGATTAAATAATTGCTATATTTATTGCTATTAATCTTTGCATTATCTATTCAAATTTGCATCTATTGTTCTCTTTGTTTTACTAATAAAGTTACTAGATACGATTGGCGACGTTTGTATAATTTTTTGTTAAGATCTTGTTTCTTATATATTCTTTAAGTCTTAAGATACGTCGAACACGTAAATATACGTACGCTTGTACATAAATTGCTAACAAAGAACTTTTATACACTTTTTTTATTTTTGTTAGAAAGATATTTGAGACTTAGTAGTTTTAAGATAGATTTCAAACTTAATAAAATATAAAACATAATTTATATAAAAGCTAATTTCTAAACTTAGATTAGATAGAAGTGTCGAAATATTATAATCGATTTAGCTTAGTATTAGCACTATCTAGCTTAATACTATTTAACTCGACATTACATAATTAGTTTAAGTAGCTTCGACCAATATATATAGATGGGCTTTGTCCTAGCTCCTACATAATAACTAAGCGTTCTATTATCTATTATTCTAACATATATACTATTGTATTAGAAAAAATGTTTCAGAATTTTTATCTAATATATACTGAATCAATATTTGATATCTGTTTTTTCTAAATAGTATCTCTATATATTGTTATACTAAATTTTTTTTTTTAGAATTTTTATCTAATATATATTGAGTCGATATTTAATATCTGTTTTTTTTAAATAGTATCTCTATATATTGTTATATTAAAAAAAAAATTAAAATCTTTATCTAATATATATCTAGTCGATACTTAATATCGATTTTTTACGAACATATAGCTTATCTCGGATGCAGATTTCCTACCCGGGACAAGCTCATTCTGGGTGGTAATTTCTACTTGAAATAAGCTCTTTTTATGTTTAGTTTATACTTAACATAGACTATGCTAAATAAAATAGAAAGATTATAATTTTGAAAAGACACTTTTATTGCAAGTTGTATACATCAAATATATACTAGATTTATAATCTAGTTATTTTAGAGCTTATTTCGAATAAAAAATTTGCAATCGAAATAAGTTTTGTTTATATTGCGTTTATATTTTATATATGTTATACCAAATTAAGTAAAAAGATTAACGCGTTTTTTTAAATTTTTAAAAACAAGTTGAATACATCTAGTATATATTAAATATATAAATTGATTATCTTATTATATTGAGTAATTATAATTTTGTTCGATTTTTAGTTACGAATATATGTTTTTCGTAAATCACGTGATTTTTCTATTTATAACTTGATAATGTTGATAGTAATCAAAATAAAGACTTCTCGAGATAAATTAAAACTTTAAATTTAAGTTTAAACTCTAAACTATTAACAGAACTAATAGAAAAACGT
>JAABUS010002029.1_pt1 | contig 40340 bp, 27 predicted proteins | sample 5560161 | NCBI WGS metagenome assembly JAABUS01 (sample SAMN10711885, study PRJNA513376) | rock metagenome | isolation source: Antarctica rocks | place: Antarctica: Victoria Land, Trio Nunatak nord | collected 2016-01-04
GCAATTACAACCTTTTTCAAAAACATCAATCAAACCAACAAAGCAGAACTTGAAAAACTATTAACTCTTAACTTTCAATTCTTTGATAATAACATTGCACATTCTTATGCAGCCTGAAGTATAATAAGAACAGTCGTATTAAAAGAACAGCCGTATTAATTGATTTTCATTTCAAACAAAAGCGGCCAATTCTTACCTGTTATATACATTGATTTTTTTGTGCTGTCATAAGCTATGCCATTAAGCACATTATCCTTGTCGGTATCAACCTGTTTTGCAGTTTTTCCTCGTAAACCGTTAAGATCTATTTTACCAAGAATGTGGCCATTAGTTATATCTATTTTTACAATGTAATCGCTAAGGTAAATATTAGCATAAACAACACCGTTAATATACTCCAGTTCATTCACGTTTCCAACCGGCCCGTTGTTGTCTGATACTCCGATAATTTTTTTTATCTTAAAATTTTCAGGGTCAACAAAATAAAGATTACTTTCTCCGGTAGATATAATTAAATCTGTTCCGTTGTTTGTCAGGCCCCATCCGTCATGTTCCCAGGTAAGTTCCTTTAGTTTTTTAAGTGTTTTTGCATCATAAACATATACTTTATGGTTTTGCCAGGTAAGCTGATAAATTTTATCGTGTAATAAAGTTATTCCTTCACCGAAAATAGAGTCGTTAAGAGAAATAGATTCTATTGCTTTGCCGTTTTTGAGGTCTGTTTTAATAAGCCTGCTTTTACCTTCAAGACCCGTACTTTCGTATAATGCATTGTTTTGCCAGATAAGCCCTTCGGTAAAGGATGATGTGTCATGAGGATATGTACTGACAATGTTATAATTAATATCTGCTGGCGGCGCTATTGTATTTATCGCGGCTGCAGTATCAGTATCTTTATTATTGGATGAGTTATTATTACAAGCTGCAGTAAATAATAGTATGGCAGCAAAAGTTATAAATCTTTTCATGTTATTTCTCTTAAAACAAATGTAGGTAGGATGAGGTAGGATTATGGTTAAAAAATAATTATAGTATTATACGTGATGGCACAAAGCAACGTTATTAAATATGTTTTAACCGAACATTACACAGGATTTTTATAAATGATAAAATGAATATTGTCATCTTTGACCTTTAATCAATATCCAAATATGAAAAAATTAATAATAGTTTTCTCTTTTTCTGCATTTTTTATCCTGCAAGCAGACGCGCAGGGATTGAAAGGATTAATCAACAGGATTACAAAAGATACATCTTCGGGCTCATCAATAAACAAAGTTGTAAATGCTGTGTCCGGTTACGATAAAGACACTTCATCAACCTCCACTATAGCAAATGGATTAAAAGAGGCTTTACGGATAGGTGCCGAAAAAGGCACAGTAAAATTATCCTCGCCCGGCGGCTTTTTTAAAGATGCGGCCGTAAAAATTTTAATGCCTGAAGAAGCGAAAAAGGTTGAGCAAAAATTAAGAAGTATTGGCCTGGGGAAACAGGTAGATAATGCTATTCTGAGTATGAACAGTGCCGCAGAAGATGCAAGTAAAAGCGCTGCGCCTATTTTTATAAATGCTATAAAAAAAATTACGATACAAGACGCGGCAGGCATTTTGAAAGGAGGAGATTTTTCTGCTACCAATTATCTTAAAAGCAAGACAACCAATAATCTCACTGAAGCTTTTCGCCCGGTAATAGAACAGTCCCTCGCTAAAGTAAATGCCACGAGATACTGGAACACCGTTTTTTCGACCTATAACCGGTTTAGTTTACAAAAAGTGAATACCGATCTGTCAGGTTATGTTACAGAAAAAGCATTGCAAGGCATATATCATGAAATAGGATTGCAGGAACAAAAAATCAGGAAAGACCCGATGGCACAAACAACTGAGTTATTAAAAAAGGTTTTTGGAAAGGTAAATCAATAAAAAGTTTCAGAACAAAGCCTGCATACTTATTAAAGCAACAAAATATTATTTATACCTCCAATACTTTCTCAGGAAGTGTGATAATAAAAGCAGATCCTTCATTAAGCTTGCTTTGTGCTGTAATAAAACCTTTGTGTTTTTCTGCGATTCTTTTACAAATTGATAAGCCTATACCTGTTCCTTCAAACTCGTGATAGGAGTGGAGCCTTTTAAAAATTACAAAAATATCATCAATATATTTGGTATCGAAACCAATGCCGTTGTCTTTTATATAAATCCTGTAAAAAGTATTTTCAAAAAGATTTTTATCTATATCAGGTATCTCAGCTCCTTTTATAGCCTGGCAATAAATTTGTATTTCAGGAATGCAGTCAGGCCTGGAAAATTTGAGAGAGTTACTGATTAAATTTTGAAATAATTGCCTTATCTGCCCTGGAATGGCAAAAATAACAGGCAGGCTTCGGGCAGTTATTTTTGCATTCTTTTTTTGTATATCCATCTCCAGGTCAGACAGCACGTCATCTAATAATTCATTTAAATTCGTCTGTTCAAAATCTGTCTTATTATTTGTCTCTCTCGACAAGGTTAAAAGGTCCTGCACAAGCTGCTGCATTCTTTTAGATGCTTTGCCTATTTTTTGAACATACATTTTTACTTCATCATTGAGCTGGTTGCCCATTTGAATCGTCAGCTTATCGGTAAATATTTGTAATTTTCGCAGCGGCTCCTGCAGATCATGAGAAGCAACGTATGCAAACCTGTCGAGCTCCTGGTTTGCAGACTGAAGGGTTGCATTATTATCAACGAGCTGCAGGTTAAGCAGCCTTATTTTTTCTTCCGTTATTTTCCGTTCTTCAATTTCCTTTTCCAGCTTTTCATTTGCTAGTAAAAGATTTTTTTCCTGCACCAGCAGCTCATGGTTTCTTCGGTATAGTTCTACAAAAACACTCACTTTTACTCTTAACAATTCAGGGTTAATGGGTTTATAGATATAATCAACTCCTCCCATCTGGTATCCCTGAAAAATATTATCTTCCTCATAGTTAAAGGCAGTGATAAAAATGATCGGTATATGCTTCAGCTTCTCCCGCTCAGAAATAAGCGTGGCTGTTTCGAGACCATCCATGCCCGGCATTTGCACGTCCATTAATATGAGCGTAAAATCCTGCTGCTGCAGCAATATTTTCAAGGCTGCTCTTCCTGAGTTTGCTTTTACAAGCGTATAGCCATCTTTTTCCAATATTGTTTCAATTGAAAAAAGATTGTCTTCCCGGTCGTCTACCACCAGTATTTTCACATCCGACTGCCGGAAAGGCCTTTCCTTATTTATTGACTGTGTTTCCATTATTTATTTGTATAACCATACCCGCATCAACGAAAGTAATTGATCTGTTTTTACCGGTTTTGTTATATAGTCAGAAGCGCCGGCATCCAGACATTTTTCACGGTCTCCTTTCATTGCTTTAGCTGTTACAGCTATAATAGGCAGGCCGTTATTTTTATGTTCGCGCCTTATTTTTTGGGTGGTTTCATAACCGTCCATTTGCGGCATCATTATGTCCATCAGCACAATATCTATTTTATTATTTTCTGACAGGATATCTATTGCTTCCTGCCCGCTTTCTGCAGTTATCGTATTAATGCCGTAACGTTCAAAAACTGTTGTCAGCGCAAAAAGATTTCTGACATCGTCGTCTACTACCAGCACATTTTTATTGGTAACTATGTCTTCTCTTGATGTTAAATTATCAATTATTTTTCTTTTTTCGGGCAAAAGATTTTTATGATCTATATGAAGGTGCAGAATGGTTTCTTCGAGCAGTAATTCGAGAGAGTTGACGTCTTTGAGAAGAATACGGTTTGCATATTGTTTCAGGAGTGTTTTTTCTTTACTGCTGAAATCTTTAGCTGAATAGATAATAACCGGTGTTAGCTGAAGTTTATTTATATGGTTAATCTCAGCAACAAACTCAGTGCCCGCAATATCAGGAAGCATAAAATCCATGATGATGCAATCGTAGTTCTTTTTCTTTATCAGTTCCAGTCCGCCTTTCCCGGTATTGGCTATTTCAATATCAATGAGGTCACCGTTGTCAAGTATTTTAGCTATTTGTGAAGACTCTAACTCGTTGTCCTCTACAATAAGTACAGTTTTTGTCTTTCTCTCATTAAATGTTACGATGTCTGTAAACAGTACGTTGAGCACTTCATTCTTCAAAGGCTTTAGGTTAAAGCTTCTTGCCCCGCGCTGCATTGCCAGCAACCGGTTTTCTTCGCCCGAGATTAAATGAACAGGAATGTGCTTGAAATTAAAGTCATTTTTGAACAAATCCAATATTTTCCATCCGCTTGCGTCAGGCAGCTTTACATCTAATGTAATTGCAATGGGATGAAATTTATTTGTTAGCTCGAAGACATCGCCGAAACCTTTGGCAACTATCACTTTCAGGTTGACCTCATGAGCCTTTTCAACCATAATTTTGGCAAAACGCGTATCGTCTTCTACTACTAATAAAACCTTTTCGTGCGGAAGAATATTGTTTCTGTCATCACCTGTTTCATTAATTACCTCAGTAAAAATCTTTACATCTTTGGTGTCGGGGATTTTAATAACAGGCACAGATGACTTCTCAGCGTTTCCATCGTTTTTCGTAAGCTTGTGGAGGCCAGTTTGTTTTTCATTTTTAAAAACAGCAGGATTATAATTAAAAGGCAAAAACAATGTGAATTTACTTCCTTTTGCCGGTTCGCTTTCAAGTTCTATAGTGCCGCCTAAGAGGTCAGCCAAACCGCGGCTTATAGAAAGGCCTAAGCCAGTACCTCCGTACTTGCGGCTGGTTGATCCTTCTGCCTGCTGAAATGCTTCAAATATAATGTTTTGCTTATCTTTAGAAATGCCGATGCCGGTATCATTTATCTCGAAGGCAACTACTTTTTCTGCATTCTCTAAGTTTGCCGTATATGATTTCCAGCTTCGTTTTGCTTCATAAATTCTCAGTTTTACCTCTCCTTTTTCGGTAAATTTAAAAGCATTTGATAACAGGTTTTTTAATATCTGGTTCAAACGCTGGATATCGGTTTCAAGAGAATTTGGCAGTTTTTCATCCATTTCAATACTGAACCGCAGATTTTTATCTTCTGAAACATGTTTAAAAGTAGTTTCTGCAAAAGCCGTAATTTCATTAAACCTCACCTTAATGAAATCTGTAGAAATATAACCTGATTCAATTTTGGAAAGATCAAGAATATCATTAATTAACTGGATAAGATCATCGCCGCAGCTATGAATAGTTTTAGCATATCTCACTTGTTTTTCGGTAAGATTTCCTTCGTGGTTTTCAAATAACTGCTGCGCAAGAATAAGCAAAGAGTTCAGAGGTGTTCTCAATTCGTGCGACATATTTGCAAGAAACTCCGATTTATATTTGGAAGTAAGCTGTAACTGCTCTGCTTTTTCCTCCAGCGATTTTCTTGCGTCTTCCACCTCTTTATTTTTGGCTTCCACTTCTTCTTTTTGTTTTACAAGAAGATGCGCTTTATCCTGCAGCTCTTCATTTGTTCTTCTCAACTCATCTGCCAGTGAGGTTGACTGTTCCAAAAGGTCTTCGGTTCTTGAGTTCGCTTCTATGGTATTTAGTACGATACCAATGCTTTCCGTAAGCTGGCTTAAGAAGTCGAGATGGGTTTCACTGAAAGTTTCAAAGGAGGCAAGCTCTATGACTGCCTTAATTTGTGATTCAAACAATACTGGCAAAACAATCAGATTTAACGGAGCAGCGCCGCCTAACCCTGATTCTATTTTTATATAGTTTCGCGGAACTGATGTTAAAAGTATTCTTTCTTTTTGCACAGCACATTGTCCCACCAAACCTTCACCGAGGCTAAACTCCCTCGATGATTCTACTTCTTTGCCAAAAGCGTATGCAGCGAATAATTTTAATTTCTGGTTTTGTAGATTTTCGTCCTGCTCTAATATATAGAACATTCCTTTTTGCGCCTTTACCACCTGCGCTAATTCTGACAGGATTCTTTTTGTTACCGTATTCAGATCTTTCTGACCCTGCAGCATTTGGGTAAACTTGGCCAGGTTCGATTTCAGCCAGTCCTGTTCCTGGTTGAGCAGCGTAGTTCCTTTCAGATTGGCAATCATTTGGTTAATGGTATCTTTTAATTCTTCCACTTCACCTTTAGCTTCCACCCTGATCATTTGTGTAAGATCACCTTTTGTTACCGCTGACGCTACTTCTGAGATCGCACGCACCTGAGTAGTAAGGTTTTCTGCGAGCTGATTTACATTTTCCGTCAGATCTTTCCAGGTACCGGACGCAGCAGGTACGCTTGCCTGGCCGCCCAATCTTCCGTCCACACCTACCTCGCGTGCCACCGTCGTTACCTGGTCGGCAAAAACCGCAAGGGTATCAATTAATTCATTAATCGTATCGGTCAGTTCTGCCACTTCACCACGCGATACAATAGATAATTTTTGTTTTAAGTTTCCGCTTGCGACTGCCGTTACCACCTTTGCGATACCCCGAACCTGGTTGGTTAAGTTGGAGGCCATCATATTAACAGAGTCGGTTAAATCTTTCCATGTACCTGCCACACCCTGCACATCAGCCTGGCCGCCTAATTTACCTTCGGTGCCTACTTCCCGGGCAACCCTCGTTACTTCATAGGCAAATGAATTCAACTGGTCAACCATCGTATTGATGGTATTTTTCAGGTCAAATATTTCACCTTTTACATCAATAGTTACTTTTTTAGAAAGATCGCCTGATGCCACCGCTTTTGTTACTTCTGCAATGTTTCGAACCTGTGAGGTAAGGTTACCGGTCATTTGGTTTACTGAGTCGGTCAAATCTTTCCATGTACCGGCAACTCCCGGCACGAACGCTTGTCCGCCCAGTTTACCTTCAGAACCAACCTCGCGGGCAACCCTCGTTACCTCTGAGGCAAATGCACGAAGCTGATCCACCATCGTGTTCAGCGTTTCTTTTAGCTGCAAAATTTCTCCGCGGACGTCCACCGTAATTTTCCTTGACATGTCTCCGTTTGCAACAGCGATGGCAACGTCGGCAATGTTTCGCACCTGTGCTGTCAGGTTGCCTGCCATCTGGTTTACTGAGTCCGTTAAGTCCTTCCAGGTACCGCCAACTCCCGGCACGTTTGCCTGTCCTCCCAATTTTCCTTCCGTACCTACCTCACGGGCAACCCTGGTGACCTCAGATGCAAAAGCGCGAAGTTGTTCCACCATCGTGTTGATAGTATTTTTTAATTCAAGAATCTCACCTTTTACATCCACTTCAATTTTTCGTGATAAATCTCCGTTTGCCACGGCTGTCGTTACTTCAGCAATGTTACGAACCTGTGCCGTGAGGTTAGATGCCATTTTATTAACCGAATCGGTTAAATCTTTCCATAATCCTTCCACACCCGGCACATCGGCCTGTCCGCCTAACCTGCCTTCGGAACCAACCTCACGGGCCACACGGGTTACCTCTGATCCAAACGAATTAAGTTGGTCAACCATCGTGTTGATCGTGTTCTTTAATTCAAGGATTTCTCCTTTTACATCCACTGTTATTTTACGTGATAAATCCCCTTTTGCTACTGCTGTCGTTACTTCTGCTATGTTACGCACTTGTGCTGTCAGGTTAGATGCCATCTGGTTTACAGACTCGGTTAAGTCCTTCCAGGTGCCACCCACCCCTTGCACTTTTGCCTGTCCTCCCAATTTACCTTCGGTGCCCACTTCCAAAGCCACACGGGTTACTTCTGACGCAAAAGAGTTTAACTGATCCACCATTGTGTTAATGGTATTCTTTAATTCAAGAATTTCTCCTGCTACGTTTACAGTAATTTTTTTAGAAAGGTCACCGGAAGCTACCGCAGTGGTCACCTCAGCAATGTTCCGAACCTGGGCGGTAAGGTTACTACCCATTTGGTTTACAGAATCTGTAAGATCTTTCCATGTTCCTCCTACGCCCTGCACTTTGGCCTGGCCGCCTAATTTACCTTCTGTACCTACTTCGAGTGCCACGCGGGTTACCTCTGATGCAAATGAATTTAGCTGATCCACCATCAGGTTAATAACATCTTTAATCTGCAGAATTTCACCTTTCACATCAACCGTTATTTTTTGTGTAAGGTCACCGTTGGCTATCGCAGTAGCTACTTTTGATACATCGCGAAGCTGTACGGTCAGGTTACCTGCGAGTTGGTTTACGTTGTCTGTCAGGTCTTTCCAAACGCCACCCACGCCCTTTACCGTTGCCTGTCCGCCAAGCTTACCTTCAGAACCAACCTCACGGGCAACTCTCGTTACCTCTGCCGAGAAAGAGTTTAACTGGTCTACCATCGTGTTGATGGTATTTTTTAACTCAAGGATTTCTCCCTTCACATCTACCGTAATTTTTCTTGACAAGTCACCGCGTGCCACTGCTGTTGTTACCTCTGCAATGTTTCTTACCTGTCCTGTAAGATTGCTTGCCATTTGATTTACAGAATCCGTCAGATCTTTCCATGTGCCGGCAACACCTTTTACTGTTGCCTGTCCGCCTAATTTACCTTCTGTACCTACTTCTCTTGCCACACGTGTTACCTCAGATGAAAACGAGTTCAACTGGTCAACCATCGTGTTGATCGTATTTTTGAGCTCAAGAATTTCTCCCTGAACATCCACTGTAATTTTTTTTGACAAGTCTCCTTTTGCCACCGCTGTGGTTACTTCGGCAATGTTTCTTACCTGTGCGGTAAGATTTCCAGCCATCTGGTTAACCGAGTCTGTAAGATCTTTCCAAACACCTGCCACACCTTTTACTTTGGCCTGGCCGCCCAGCTTACCTTCAGAACCTACTTCACGCGCTACACGGGTTACTTCCATCGAAAAAAGGTTCAACTGTTTTACCATGTCGTTTACCTCGCGGGCAATGCGGGCAAATTCTCCCTGCAACACATGGTCACCTATTTGCAAGGGCATTTCCTGGGAAAGGTTTCCTTTTGCTACGGAACCAATAACGTGGGCAATTTCAACCGTAGGGTGCACAAGGTCAGATATAAGATTGTTGATAGAGTCTACCCCCGTATTCCATGAACCTTTTGCAAATGGAAGTTCGACCCGGTGAGTCAATTTACCTTGTTTGCCAATGGTCTTTCCTGCCACGGTCAGCTCATCCATCAGCTTTTCATTGAGGTAAATAATATCGTTTAAAGTATCGCAAATCTTACCATCTATTCCAAGGAGGTGTATTGGCATCCGTACGTTAAAATTTCCATTTTTAACTTCGGATAATACTCTCAGCAATTCCCGCCTGTCCAGTTCAGGTTCATCATAAACTACTTTTTGCTTCACATTCCCGTTGCTTTTCTTTGTACCAGGAACAGCAGTAGTAGTTTCTATTTCGCCCGAGTCAATCGTATCTATGGTATTTATATCACCGTTGGAAGCCGTCTTTTTCGCACTCATTAGTATATAGATTGAATTTCAAACCTACAAAAAAAGTCATAAGGAGATTAGAAAAATAATGTAATCTACTGTTATAAATCAAAACGCTTTTTTGTGAGGTATAGATTTGCTATGCAAATAATAAAACAGAAAAAAGAAATGATTATTGTAAGAAGCACTCTGTTTCTTTTACGTTTTAAACATGGGACCACAGGTTCATTTTATAGCTGCTTTTTTTTCATAAAACCCTTTTCTATTCTGTCTTTCAGGCAGTTTTACTGCAAAAGTTCTGACACTATAACGGCTATTTTTTCTGGAGTATAATTTGAGTAACAGTATATAAGATTTTAAAAAATAAAAATAAAACACTTAAAACATAAGTGAGGAAGAACCGGTGCAGCAACGATTAGATCGTTCTATGACAATTTGATAGGTTAAAATTGCCACCACCTTAAGGTCGTGGGCATGTAATACAAGAAATTTAGGTATTGGCTTTAGCAAAAACGCTATAAAAATGATGAGCATTTAAAAATTGTGCGGTAAATAATAATGACTTCAGGCCGGTTTTTCGTCTAATGGAATGTATCAATACTCTATTAGTGGAATTGCATTTGATGTTTTATTCCTTTGGCTAAAGCCGACATTTATTATTCTTTATCCACGACCTAAAGGTCGTGGTAATTGCAGCTAAATCATAATTACCCATACCTATCCGTAGTAGAACCGATTAAATTTAAGATAAAACCGAAAAAGACTATAATATTATTTAATTATGAACCTAAACAATTATACGATCAAAGCCCAGGAGATAATCCAGCAGGCGCAGCAGGTTGCTTTTAATAACGGTAATCCCAATATTGAAACCAATCACGTCCTGAAAGCTTTGCTGGACGATGAAAATAGTCCAGTGGAATTTTTACTTAAAAAGAACAATGTAAACGTTTCTTTTGTAAAAAGTAAAGTGGATGAAACTATTAGTAAACTGCCAAAAGTATCTGGTACAGAACCAGCCCAAAATGTAAGCCGCGATTTGAACAATGCACTATTGCGTGCTAATGCAGTTACCAAAGATTTTAAAGACGAATTTGTAAGCGTAGAACATTTGCTGCTTGCTTTGGTACATGGAAATGATGATGTGGCAAGGTTGCTGAAAGATGCAGGCGCCACAGAAAAAGGCCTGAAAGCAGCTATTCTTGATTTGCGCAAAGGCTCAACTGTCAGTTCCCAGACTTCATCCCAGCAATATAATGCGCTTCACAAGTATGCACGTAATTTAAACGACATGGCACGTGAAGGCAAGCTCGATCCTGTTATTGGCCGTGATGAAGAAATAAGGCGCACGCTGCATATCTTATCGCGACGCAGCAAAAACAACCCTATTTTAGTAGGTGAGCCAGGCGTTGGTAAAACTGCTATTGCCGAAGGTTTAGCCCATCGGATTGTAAATGGCGATGTTCCCGAAAATCTCAGAAGCAAAATAATTTTTGCGCTGGATATGGGCCAGCTAATTGCCGGTGCAAAATACAAAGGTGAATTTGAAGAACGCCTGAAAAGTGTAGTAAAAGAAGTGGGTGAAAGCGATGGAGATATTCTGTTATTTATAGATGAAATTCATACGCTGATAGGCGCAGGCGGCGGTGAAGGCGCTATGGATGCTGCCAATATTTTGAAGCCGGCGCTGGCAAGGGGCGAATTGCGGGCAATCGGTGCAACTACTTTAAATGAATACCAGAAATATTTTGAGAAAGATAAAGCTTTGGAGCGTCGTTTTCAAAAAGTGATGATAGACGAGCCCACTATTGAGGATGCAGTTTCTATCTTACGCGGCTTAAAAGACCGTTACGAAACTCATCATCATGTGCGTATAAAAGACGAAGCGATTATAGCTGCGGTTGAGTTATCAAGCCGGTATATTACTGATCGTTTTTTGCCTGATAAAGCCATAGACCTCATTGATGAAAGCGCTGCAAAGCTGCGTCTCGAAATGAACAGCATGCCTGAAGAACTGGATGAGCTGGAGAGAAGAATTCGCCAGTTAGAGATAGAGCGTGAGGCAATTAAAAGAGAAAATGATGAAGATAAGCTTAAACAGCTTTCATTAGATATAAGCACACTGACACTTGACCGCGACACCTTGAAAGCAAAGTGGCAGCAGGAAAAAGAACTGGTTGAGAAGATACAGAATGCCCAGGCCGAGATTGAAAACCTGAAGCAGCAGGCCGAGCAGGCCGAACGCAACGGCGAATACGGAAGGGTAGCTGAAATCCGTTATGGTAAAGTGCAGGAGCAGGAAAGGATAATTACCGAATATTCTCAAAAACTGGATGAAATAAGTGAGAATAAGCGTTTACTAAAAGAAGAAGTGGATGCTGAAGATATTGCAGAAAATGTGGCAAAAGCAACCGGAATACCTGTTTCTAAAATGCTGCAGGCTGAAAGAGAAAAGCTGCTGAACCTTGAAGACGAGCTGCACAAAAGGGTAGTAGGCCAGGATGAAGCGATCGAGGCTGTTGCTGACGCAATAAGAAGAAGCCGTGCCGGTTTGCATGATCCTAAAAAACCCATCGGTTCCTTTATATTTCTTGGCACAACCGGTGTTGGCAAAACAGAATTGGCCAAGGCATTGGCAGAATACCTGTTTGATGATGAAACTATGATGACACGTATAGACATGAGCGAGTACCAGGAGAAACACTCTGTCAGCCGTCTTGTTGGTGCGCCTCCCGGATATGTCGGGTATGATGAAGGCGGGCAGTTAACGGAAGCCGTGCGCCGCAAGCCATACAGCGTTGTATTGCTCGACGAGATCGAAAAAGCGCATCCTGATGTGTACAATATATTATTGCAGGTGCTCGACGATGGTCATTTAACTGACAATAAAGGCCGTACGGTTAACTTTAAAAATACGATCATTATTATGACCAGCAATATGGGCAGCCAGATTATTCAGGAAGCCTTTGAAGATGTGGATGAGTCTAATAAAGAGGAAGTAGTAGAAAAGGCTAAAGAAGAAGTTTTCGACCTGCTGAAGCAAACCATTCGCCCTGAATTTTTGAACAGGATAGATGAAGTAATCATGTTTCAGCCGCTGTTGCGGAGGGAGATAAAAGGAATAATAAAAATCCAGCTTGAGAATCTTAAAAAGCTTGTAGAACGAAACAGCAATATTCATCTTGAGTTCGGCGAGTATGCCCTTAATTATCTTGCCCAAAACGGTTACAATCCGCAGTTTGGTGCAAGGCCGCTGAAGCGCTTAATTCAAAAGGAAATTATCAATCCTTTAAGTAAAAGAATTTTAGCCGGCGATATAGATAAAACCAAGCCTGTGCTGGTGGATGTATTCGACGGTATGGTAGTATTCAGAAACCAGGAAGTACATGAGATTGCATAATAGAAATGGATGAAAAGCAAAAGCCCCGGGGTTACTAACTTCGGGGCTTTTTTTTATAACAAAAGTTACCAGAAATATTTTTTGTAAACTACCAGAAAACAAAATTAAATTTTAATTGATCCATCATGCAACTCGGATTCCTCTTTATTTTTTTCGTCTATTACAGCCCCTCTGCGGAAGTAATTATCAAAAGAAGGTTTGCCGCTTCCTTTAACGGCAAAAAGGAAAAGTAAAAACAAGGTAAAAATAGAAAGCAGCAATTCAAAACCACCCTCGCCAACGTTTCTCATATTAATAAAAAATACCGCTACTAAAAGAATAGGAATTTGAATAATAGAAGCTATTCTTGTTAAAAGCCCTGCTACTATAAATGCACCGCACAGCATGCTCAAAGAAGTTACCATGAGTGAAAAGGTGTCAGCATTTTTAGAAAAAAACCCTATACCTGTGCGCTCTATTAAAGTTTGTGCAACCGTAGCATTACGAATAAAAGTGGTTGCTTTGTAAATCAGGATTAAACCTAATATAACTCTTAAAACCAGGAACCAGTTAAATTTACGCGCACCTTGTTTTTCTGCAATAATTGTTTTAACCATAAAAATGAAATGAAGAAAGTTTGTTAATCAGGAGTGTTGATGATAGAATTTATTAAATAAAGTTAATATTATTTTTTAATCAGCTTAAGGCAACTAATAAATTTTTTTAAAAAATATCCGCTTGTGCAAAAAAAGTCAACTGCGTAAGTATGTAAAATTTTTTCTGATGATTTAATTGTAATCATCTTTTTCTTTTAAATATTATACGAGGATAAAATTGTCACCGTCAAATAATCCTTTGTCACTTATTTTTATATGAGGTATCACAAGAAGAGCCATAAAAGAAAGTGTCATAAAAGGAGCGGATAATGCTGAGCCTGATTTTTTAGCCATGCTGTCAATTTCTGTATATTCTTTCGCTATCAAATACCCATCTTTATTACTCATTAAACCTGCTACCGGCAAATGTATAACCCTTGAGTCCATTTCGCTTACACAACTTATTCCACCACTTTCTTTTATTACAAGATTTACAGCTTTAGCCATGCTTTCATCATCAGCGCCTGCAGCAATAATGTTATGAGAGTCATGTGCAACCGACGAGGCGACAGCACCTTCTGCCAGGCCAAAATTTTTAACCCAGCCAATTAAAACGGGTGCACTATAATACCTGTTGATAACAACAATTTTTAAAATGTCTTCATTTATATTACTATGCAAAAAGTCGTCTTTTCCTTTAAGAAGAGATGCAGGCACTGATAATTTGTTTGTAATAAGTTGTCCGTCCAATGCTTCTATTACCAGCACTTTTTCATCCCCAATGCTGCTTGCCGGTACTGCAAAATCTGCAGCCACTTTAGTCATACAGTTAAAATGATTTATGTTTTCTGAACGAACAGATTTCAATTTCGTTTCTCCGTTTCCGGCAACTAATTCTCCATTTATATATGTTTGGTGAATGTTGAAGTTCGTAAGATCTGCTGCAATAATAAAATCAGCGGGATCGCCGATGCGAAGCAAACCGACATTGAGCTTATAGTGAAACACAGGATTTACACAAGCGGCTCTCAGCACTTTAAATACATCAATACCTTTTGCGACTGCCCTTGCACATAATCTATTTATATGTCCTTCCACCAGACTATCCGGATGTTTGTCATCGCTGCAAAACATCATATTGTCCGAATGTTCGTGCAGTAAACCTGCCAGCGCTTCAAAGTTTTTGGCTGCACTTCCTTCCCGTATAAGAATTTTCATTCCATACTTCAGTTTTTCAAGCGCCTCTTCTGCCGTAAAACATTCGTGGTCTGTACTTATTCCTGCGTCAATGTATTGCTCTGCCTGTTCTCCGCGCAAGCCCGGCGCATGACCATCCACGGGCTTATTCGTTTTATGTGCTGCTGCTATTTTTTTTAATACTTCTTCATCATTATTTAATACTCCGGGATAATTCATCATCTCGCTGAGATATTTTATATCGTCTCGCTGCAATAATTTTTCTACGTCAGCAGAGTCCAGTGCTGCTCCGGCAGTTTCAAAAATGGTAGCAGGCACACAACTTGGAGCGCCGAAATTAAATTTAAAAGGTACTTTTTTACCGTTGTTAATCATAAACTCCACACCTTGCAAACCGCACACATTAGCTATTTCGTGAGGGTCACTAACGGTGGCGACGGTGCCATGCACAACAGCAAGCCTTGCAAATTCCACAGGCACTAACATGCTGCTTTCAATATGCACATGACTGTCAATAAAACCGGGAAGTATAAAACCTTTTACATCTTCGCCATTGTCCAGTTTTGTGATCTTTTTTATAATGCTGTTTTCAACTTCAACGATAGCGGGAAAAATTGTTTTATCTAAAATATTTACAAGATTACCTTTTATAGAAAATGAAGGGTTATTTATCATAACGATTTGAAAAATCCGGTTTAAAAAAAACTACTGAGTTATCGAAACAGCAGGAGTTGATAACAATGAAATTGCTGCTGTTTTACAAATAATTTGTAAGTTTTTATTTATGTGAAAACAAATTTACCCGTCTAATGAATTAATGAAAGATTGATGAATGTATTTCATTTGTCATTCTCCTTCAAAATACTTTGCCTGAGCATATTTAAAGCATAAATAGCCGTTATCTCGATATTCCTCATTCTGTCAAATCTTACAGTAAACTTTTGGGCAACCGTTTCCGATAATCCTGCCACCGCTATCCAGACTGTCCCAACGGGTTTTTCTGCGGTTCCTCCGCCTGGTCCCATAATGCCGCTGATGCTTATTGCATAATCTGTTTTCATTAGTTTTTTTACACCATTTGCCATTGCGCGTACCGTTTCTTCGCTGACTGCTCCATGCTCGCTTATTATTTTATTTTCTACACCTAAAATGCTCTCTTTTATACTGTTATCATAGCTTACAACTCCTCCTCTGAAATAAGCTGAAGATCCCGGAATGCTTGTGAGCTGGTGGGCAACATAACCACCCGTGCAGCTTTCGGCAGTTGCTGCTGTTTTTCTATGTTTTGCCAGTAATAGCCCGACTGCTTCTTCCAGTGTTTTATCTTCATTTATTACCATTACGTCCTGCACCAAACCTTGCAGTGTTACAAAGAGTCTGTCTGCTTCCTGGGTTATTTCTGTTGCGTTTGTCCCGGTTGCTGTCAGTCGTAATCTTACCATGCCGAAGTTGGGTAAATAAGCAAGTTTAATGTGAGAAGTCAAGGCGCTTTCGAAATCTTTTATTCTCTCGGCAAGATAAGACTCGCCGATGCCTGCCGTCAGCAAAGTACGATGAACAACAGCCGGAAGGGAAAACATAGCAGGCAGCTTTTGTAATACATAATCTGCCATCATGCCTTTCATTTCATTTGGCACTCCGGGCATGCTCACAAAGATTTTTCCTTCTTTTTCAAACCACATTCCCGGCGCCGTTCCGCGTTTATTTTGAATGACTGTACAAACATCAGGCACTTTGGCCTGCTGCAGGTTTACATCAAGCATTGGTCTTTTTATAAATCTTTCAAAAATGGTTATTACATTTTGCAATGCTTTTTCGTTTACCACCATTTTTCCGCCAAAGTAAGCGCATAAGAGAGGTTTTGTTATGTCGTCTTTCGTGGGGCCAAGTCCGCCTGTTATCAGTATTATTTGAGACTGCCGGCTTTCTTCATCCAGCGCGTTCCATATTTCGTCCCACACATCTCCGACTGCTACACGTCGCTTTACCCAAATGCCCAGCTTATTTAATTCCTGTGCCATCCAGGCGCTGTTGGTATCAATGGTTTGCCCGATTAATAATTCATCGCCTATAGTAATTATAGACGCATTTACACGGTCATTATTCATACAATTGGTAAGGTTATGAGGATAAGCTAATTTTAGCGCAATGTAAGTTACAAGTATGAAAACAGCAGTTGCCTTTATTTGTTCGTTATTATTTACCAGCTTTCTTTATAGCCGGCAAATTTTAAAAAAATTAGAAGAAGCGGTAAGCAACCTTGAGGCAGACAACCAGATGAAAAGCGCGATAATTGGTCTTTATGTGATTAATGCGCATGGATCTGCAGTGTTTGATAAAAATTCAAAAACCGGTTTAGCTGTGGCCAGCAGTCAAAAAGTAATAACAAGCGCGGCATCTCTTGAATTGCTTGGAACAAATTACAGCTATAAGACAGAACTTGCATATAGTGGAAAACTACAAGATGATATATTAAACGGAAATATTTACATAATCGGATACGGCGATCCGACATTAGGAAGCTGGAGATATAATAATACTAAAGAACAGCCTGTTTTAAATAAATGGGTACAATCACTTAAAAGTGCGGGTATCAGGCAAGTGAATGGAAGAGTAATTGGTTATGATAAAAACTGGGAAAGTCAGACAATACCCGGAGGTTGGATCTGGGATGATATTGGCAATTATTATGGCGCAGGAGTATCAGCATTAAACTGGCGTGAAAATCAATACGATCTTATTTTAAAGCCGGGAAATAAAGAAGGAGAAAAGGTGAGTATTCTTGCCGAAGCACCAACATTATCCGGGGTAACTCTCACAAACGAATTGACGACAGGCAGGCCCGGCAGCGGAGACAATGGTTATATATATTTATCGCCTTACAGTACAAATGGTTTTGTAAGAGGTACTATTCCTCCGGGGAAAAACAATTTCACTATCTCGGGCTCTTTTCCAAACCCTGCTGCACAGCTTTCTGCAGTTTTTACGAAGGAATTGCTGAAACAGGGAATCAAAGTAAACCAGGATAATATAGACAATAATACAGAAATTCTTCCTGAAGTTGTAAATGTTTCTACGCTCTGGTCTCCTCCTTTGGACAGCATCAATTATTGGTTTCTTAAGAAAAGCATTAATTTATATGGGGAAGCTTTGGTAAAAACGCTTGGTTACGAAAGAAAGAAACAAGGCAGCACCGAAGCCGGTTTAAACATAATTAAAAGCTTTTGGCAAAAAAACGGAATCGACTCAACATCTATAAATATAGCAGATGGAAGCGGCCTTTCGCCCGGCAATCGGGTAACCGCGGAAGCTTTGGTAAAAGTGATGCAATATGCCCGGTCAAAGCCGTGGTTCAATTCTTTTTATAATGCCCTGCCCGAAATAAATGGTATTAAAATGAAAAGCGGATCAATCGGAGGTGTAAGAAGTTTTACAGGTTATGTTGGCAATTACACATTTGCGATTGTTGTTAATAATTACAATGGTTCTTCGGGTGAAATAGTAAAGAAAATGTATAAGCTGCTGGATATATTGAAGTAAGGGAAAGTTCGCGGGTTACTGTCTTCCATAGTGCTTAATAAAGTCGTCAAATTATTTGCAGCAGACTTTTTTACCCATGTTCACACAAAACTTTTTTAATAGCAATCAATATTCCATCATCTCAATTTTGCGAAAATCCATGGGATGACTATTTGATTGCAAGGAAATATATCCATTTTTTACTGCATTATTTCCCTGATCAATAAAATTTTTAGCAAATGCATTTGCAGAGTCATACCGGGGGTTTTCAAATTGAATAATTTGTTCTCCATTTACAAAGTGCGTTATTTTTCCATTTTGAACATCAATTTCAGCAGTCACCCATTGGTCGCCATGAAAAGTTCTTTTAATTGCAGGAGTGGTGCAATTAGATGTATTTTTTATACCATTAATTTCTACAGACATTCCTGAGACACATATTTCGCCTGTTGGCCGCTCATCTTTGCCATTGCCGCCGTGCAGATTATACTCCAGGCAAACGGGGAAAGACTGATCTAAACCGACAGTAGCCGGAGGCTGGCAATGATACTGAATGCCGCCATCGCGAAAGCCCCATGAAGGCGCGCCGGGAGTAAGATTTCCAACGAATCTGTACTCAACTTTTAACCTGTAATTAGTGAATTTCTTATCATAATACAAAGCGCCAAATTTGTTATTAAAACTATCATACTGATCATAACGGGTACTGAGAATTCCGTTTTGAACACGGAAAGTATTGCCGAAGTTTTCACCGAGTTTATAACCTGCGATTTTTGGTTGCCAGTTATCAAGGTTTTTTCCGTTAAAAAGGCTAACCCATTTTTTTGCATCATTTTGTCCCGCAGACACTTTTTTGGAAATGCAGCATTGCATAAGAAGAGGAATAACCAGTAAAAGCAGGCATAAACGTTTCATATTATCAGGGGGAATTAGAAGGGAAGATAAATAAAAAATGCAGATAACAAGAATTAAAGAACAGAGTTATTCATGAGTACAAAAACAAGTAACAGCTCAAAATTTTGCGTAAATCGTATGGAAACAAAAAATGGTTTATGAGAATAAGTTCATAAACCATTGATAATCAATCAGAGCGGCAAGATGATACTTTGCTCTATAAAACATTGCTTATCAATTCTTTTTAAACGACTTTCAATTATTGTAACCTAAGTTGTCGCATAACTATTACTACTCCAAATATCGCTAAAATTGGTTAATTCAAAATATTTACTTTTAAAGAACATACAAATAGTATATGTAGCTGTTCCTGTATTATAACATCAGATATTACCGTTCCTTGACTAACGAAGACGGTCATTGATATTAGGTCAAGTGAGGGAGTATTTAATCATCAAAATTTGCCTTGTTTACGTTACAAAAAAAACAGGAATGTTTTAAAAATATAAAAAAAGCTTCGTTTGATTATTTGCAGGGATAATTATGCCACTTATAATTTTCATGCAGTTTCTGTTTTAAGAAAAGCAGGAGACTTTGCAAAGACTCCTGCTTTTTGACCTGTTTTTCTACAACATCATTCCGCCAGAAACTTCAATACGTTGTCCGTTAATCCATCGTGCCTCTTCGGTACATAAAAATGCAACCACTCCTCCAATGTCATCAGGCAGGCCTACACGACCTAAAGCCGTAGCACTTGCAATCTGTGCATTTATTTCTTTATTATCTCTGGTACGGCCGCCACCAAAGTCTGTTTCGATAGCGCCGGGCGCTACAACATTTGCTGCAATGCCGCGTGAGCCTAATTCTTTTGCTAAATATCTTGTAAGCACTTCAACTGCGCCTTTCATTGAGCCATAAGCAGAAGAACCGGGAAAAGAAAAACGCGCAAGTCCTGATGAAATATTGATAATGCGCCCACCATCATTTATAAACGGCAATGCTTTTTGCGTTAAGAAAAACACGCCTTTGTAATGAATGTTCAATGCCGTATCAAACTGCTCTTCAGTTGTTTCAGCAAAAGGAGCGTAAAGCGCAGTTCCTGCATTGTTAATCAAAAAATCAAAATTCGTGCTGCCTGTTTGCTTTTGTAAATCTTCTGTTACCAGTTTTAAAAAACCATTAAAGGATGTAACATTGCCTGCATCTAACTGAAAAGCAGTTGCTTTTTGTCCGAGCGATTGTATTTCGGTAACTACCTTATCTGCTTCCTGCTTGTTGCTGTTATAGGTCAAAACTACATCAATGCCTTTTTTTGCAAGACTGATTGCCATATTTCTTCCTAATCCGCGGCTGCCGCCCGTTACCAATGCTATTTTGTTTGTTGTACTCATTTTTTTAAATTTTTAATTACAGCAAAGTTGGTTGTTTTGAAGGAAAAGCCAGGTGAAAGAGTTGAAGGATGTATTGTTAGTTTCCTGAAGCGAGGAATTTTAGAATGGTTCTCGTCATTGCGAGGAACGAAGCAATCTCCTTCTTGACATTCATAATTTATGATTTTTTATGTACTTAGCTGAAGTGCTACTATGATGCTTTTGTTGCGTCACACACTTGTACAGTTGGAGTTGGTTCTTCAACTCCGACAATAATAGGTTGTTAGGCTTATGTATGGCTTGAGAGAGTAGGAGGTTGGATTCCGGAAAGAATATAATCTTTTTCATTAGAGGTACATAATAAGTTTTTAACCAAGGTTGTGAAAAACTAATAATACTAATAGCTTTAGTAAACGTATTTTTACGATATAAACAGTTAAAGGCTTTCAATATTATTTAGCCCAATTCCAAATATAACCGTAGCTGCATTTTAAAAATCGTAACATAAACAGAATTAATGACAGAAAACTTTCTCCTTGAATATGACGCTTTTTTAAGGTCATTTAAAAGAAATATAGATGTTCCTCATTCATTTTTGTTAGGAGCAGGAGCTTCAATTAGTTCAGGAATTCAATCTGCTTATGATTGCATTTGGGAATGGAAAAAAGATATTTACTTATCAAGGAATATTAATTCGTCTGAGTATTATAAGAATTTTAAAGAAGAAGCAGTTCGCAACAGTATTCAAAAGTGGTTGGATAATGAAGGAAAATATCCACAACTTGACTCTCCCGAAGAGTATTCTTTTTATGCTGAAAAAGCTTATCCTATTAGTGAAGATAGACGGAAGTACTTTTTAAGCTTAATAGAAAACAAAGAACCTTATATTGGCTACAAATTACTTTGTCTCTTAGCCGAATATGGAATTGTAAAGTCAGTATGGACGACAAATTTTGATGGATTAACTGTTCGTTCTGCCCATCAAAACAAACTGGTTCCTATCGAAATTACATTAGATAACACTGAAAGAATATATCGCAATCAGAGTAGTAAAGAATTACTGACTATTGCTTTACATGGGGATTATAAATTTAGTACTTTAAAAAACACAGAGAAGGAATTAGATAGCCAAGACGATATATTCATAGAGCACTTATCTAATTATAATATTGATAAAAACTTAATTATAATTGGCTATAGTGGAAGAGATAAATCTTTAATGAGTGCTCTTAATAAAGCATTTACAAGAAAAGGAACTGGAAGATTATTCTGGTGTGGTTACGGTAATAATATAAATACTGAAGTTGAGGAATTACTTATTCAAATTAGAAATGCAGGTCGGGAAGCTTATTATGTATCAACTGATGGTTTTGACAAAACTTTAATTCACCTAACAAAATCTGCTTTCGAAGATAAACCTCTTATTGCTAAAAAAATTCAAGAAGCTTTAGAAGTTTCTGATGATGAGGAATATTACAAAACAGAATTTAGTTTAGATTTTCAAAAAACAGACAAATTCATCAAAAGTAATTTACATCCAATTGTATTTCCTAAAGAAGTATTTCAATTTGAAATTAATTATAAAAACGAAAAACCTTGGAGCTTTTTAAAAACAATTACACAAGAAACAAGTATTTGTGCAGTTCCATTTAAGAAGAAGGTATTTGCTTTAGGAACCCTAACAGATATAAATAATGTTTTTAAAAGCAGTTTAAAAAGCGAAATAAAACGGGAACCTATATCCAGAATTGATGTAGAAAATGTTACGGCTTTTAGGTCTTTAATGCTACAAGCAATCTTAAAACATTTTGCTAAAAATGAAAATATTGAAAGTAATTTAAAAGATAAAATTTGGTTGTCAGCTACTGAAAGATCAATCGGTGTTATTGGCATACATAAATCCATATTCCTATCTTTTTATTTTGATAAGAATAAGAGTTATGGATATTTGTCATTTTCACCCACGATTCACCTTATCTCATCACAGGAAATTACAAAACTTCAAAAACAATCAATAAGTAAAAGTCAATTAGAAAAATTGTACAACGATAAGTATGATGAGGTTTTAGATTTTTGGAATAAAATACTATTTAATAATCAGAAGCTAAAGTTTGAATTCCCTTCTTTCTCAGGAACAGGATTCGAATTTCAAATTTCATCTAATACTGCATTCGGAGAAGTAAATGTGTTAGATCAGAACTTCAGAGGATATTTACCTTCAAACTTCAATATTAACCAAACTCAATTTAAAGGTGTTCAATTTTTAGAGCCTCAATTAGTTTTCAAAAATATTTCTACTGATATTGAATTTAAAGATTTTCATCCAATGAGAGGTTTAGTTAATAACCGACCATATGATGTCAATCTAAATGGAGTTATTTACTCAACCGAAATCAACCTCTCTGTTATTTGTGGCAAGCAGTATGCAAACAAGTTTTATAATTTTCTTTCTAAACTACAAATAAAACATTCCACAGAAAATATCAATCCTGATTATTTGATTGATTACCCAGGTTTTTCAGCAGTGTTTAATATTCCTATCAATATACCATATGTAGATAACTTTGGAAAATGGATTGAGATAAATTTTAAAGGTAATAATGGCTTAGAAAATCATGAAAATGCCCTCAATCTTGTTAGACTTATTACATCTAAAATTGAGCAGATATCAAATACACAAAGTCAAAGCACAATCGTAATATTTATTCCCAAAAAGTGGGAAGTATTTGAAAGCTATACTATCCAAGGTGAAAGTTTTGATTTACATGATTATATAAAAGCGTTTTCTGCATCCAGAGGAATTTCGACTCAATTAATCAGAGAAGAAACTTTAGATGATAAATTGAAGTGTCAAATTTATTGGTGGCTTTCACTTTCATTTTATGTAAAATCACTCAGAACACCTTGGATACTCAATAGCCAAGAAAAAAATACAGCCTATGCTGGAATTGGTTATAGCGTTACAAAAGTTTTAGACAAATCTGAAATTGTTATTGGCTGTAGCCACATTTATGATTCCAACGGACAAGGTTTAAAATACAAACTTTCTAAAGTGGATAATTATTTTCTTGATAAACAACTAAACCCTTATTTGTCGTATAAAGATGCATTTCAGTTTGGAGTTTCAATAAGGGAATTGTTTTATCAGTCTCTTGATAAATTACCTGAAAGAGTCGTAATACATAAAAGAACAAGGTTTACAGAAGATGAAATCAATGGAATTAAAGCAAGCTTGCATAAAGCAGGAATTAAAAAAATTGATTTAATTGAAATTAGCTATGAAATAGATGCACGTTTTGTTGCAATGAGTGTCTATCAAAAAGCTTTGCAAGTCGACAGGTTCCCAATTTCCAGAGGTACTTGCATTGTTACCAACAAACATACTGCACTTCTATGGACACACGGTATTGTTCCATCAGTTAGGCAACCAAATTATAAATTCTATTTAGGGGGCAGAAGTATTCCTGCTCCAGTAAGAATAACCAAACATTATGGAGAGTCTAATATTAATACCATTGCAACTGAAGTTTTAGGCTTGACAAAAATGAATTGGAATTCTTTAGATTTATATTCAAAATTGCCATCAACTATTGACTCCTCAAACCAAATAGCGAGAATTGGAAAGCTACTATCGCGATTTGAAGGTAAAACATATGATTATAGGCTATTTATATAAAAAGAAAATGTGTTCTACTTTTTCGCCTTCAGGTGTTCTTCACCCGAAAATAGATGAGGCCAGTAGCTGTTGGTGAAGAACATCAACAGCGGCACAGAAAAGGCTTGTATGAGTAAGCCCTTACATCAATCACTTTCAACAATAACTTTTTAATTCTTTTTCTTTGAAGTTACAGTTGTTGCTTGATGCTTATCAGCGTAACCTTTTGTAACAAATTTTCCTGTTTTTGCACTTCGGGATTGAGTAGAAGACTTTTTATTCTGACTGAAAGAAACGCTAAAAATAGAGACAATAAGAACCAATAAGGTAACTTTTTTCATAATTAAATTTTAGGCTACTAATATACTATCATTTTCTTTAATCTGTTTAAGTTTTTACCCACGTTGGCCTTGCAGCAATGCCTTTATAGTATTTTGGATCTGCAACCAAAGCGTGGAAGAAAGCCGAATAAAGTTATACAAGTAGAAGTGAGTGACACAATCAGAGCCTAATAGTAGCAAAATAGCTAAATACATAAATGCTATAATCCTTTCGCCTTTGCAGCTGTCCTTTACTGCAAATCTCTCCGCACAACGCACTCCTTTGCAGATAAAGCGGTTTTACTATAAAAGAAATGTAGATGAAAAGCATTAATTTCATTTATGCTTTTCAGTGAAAACTATCCTGATTGTTTTACTGCCACCATTCTGGAGTGGAAGCACCTACTGAAACAAGATAAATACGTATAATGAAATGAAGAGTATTTGGAAGTGATGGTTTTGGAAACAGATTATTTGAAATGAAGTTTGCACAATTAATAAAATTAAGACTATGAACAGGAAAAAGTTTTTATCGCTTGCAGCCGGTTCAGTTGCAGGATTAATAATTAGTAATAAGATTTTAGCTATGGAAAATGTAAAACCACAAATGTTATTCTTTGAAGACGACGGGCAAATTCCTAACAACAAATTGCCATTGTTGCTTTACAAAGCAGTCTCTGCTGAAAGAGGCGATAAAGGAGCAGAATTTCTCGAAGCGAAGTTCGTGTCTAACAACTGGACTAACTCATGGCGTTGGGGCGTGTACCCATTTCATCATTACCACAGCAATACTCACGAAGTATTAGGCGTATTCAAAGGTGATGCATTGTTGCATTTAGGCGGAGAAAAGGGACAAAAGGTAAAAGTGCAGGCAGGAGATGTTATTGTAATTCCGGCAGGCGTAGGGCATAAATGTCTTAGTCATTCCAATGATTTTACAGTGGTAGGCGCTTATCCAAACGGTATGCAGCCTGACTTAAACAAAGGAGAGCAGAATGAACGTCCTCAAACGGATAAGAATATTGCAGCAGTCCCATTTCCCGACACAGACCCCTGGTCAGGTAAGGAAGAAGGCCTGGAGAAAGTATGGAAAACACAAAAACCATAAAAGGATTTTAAAAGAACCCGGACAAGCTTGTTGAAATTTATTTTTCGAGATTTGTTGCTTCTTTAATAAGCAAAATATAAGGCAATACTGTTTTTAAGAATAGTTTCATTAGTGATGTAAGAAGACTTTTAAGATGTTTTATTCTTATTATTCTTTAATGGTATCACTATTTTACAAATTATGATTTGTCTTATAAAACAATAATATGGAAATAAAAACACAGGATTATCTGCATTTATATTTTCGGCAAGTGTTCTTTAATTGAAATAAACTTAAGGTCAGATCAATTTACTATTCAAGCTTGAACGCCAGTTATTGATTGTAAGGAGAAGAAGCTTTTTTTAAAGAAGTTGATACGAAATGATCTAAAAAAATTCGGGCATGATACAACAAAAAATGGCACGTTATGGCTTTTCTTTCTTTGCCTTTTTCTTCAATTCTTTAGCTTCATTTTCTTTTTCACCAGCAAGTTGAAGCATTTTTACCTGTTCGGCTAAACGTTCTTCGTCCTGTATTGTCTTTTCTTTTATCGCTTCGCCTTTTATATTATAAATACTGTCAATATCGTAAAGATATTTGATATAACTTTTATTTCCGGTAAGTTTCAATGACCGATATTTAATATCGTTTGCTTCTGAGATTTTCTTACTTTGGTAAGTATCAACCCACTCCCACAGAAAGAATGTTGCTGCAATAAATAATCCCACAGCTATCCATATTCCTTTGTACAAGTGATGCCTGTGCTCGACATTGTTCCTTAAAGGTTGTTGTGATTGAAAGGTATGGTTGTCTAAACTTGAAGTCAATCTGCTGATATTAGTATTAGCGTGTTTTAAATTTTCATTTCAATTTGAAATGATTTAACCTCTTTCACTAAAGTTTCCTGTATTGCCGTATCTGCACCTGTTGTAACCGGCTTTGATATTGCTGCTCCCAATGCATCAAGCTTTTCTGCTATCATTTGTAATAATACTTCACTCATCCTCTTATCATTTTAATTGTTATAAATGCAATCCTCTTGATTTCTTCTTTTTTGGCTTCTGGTTCATTTGCCACTGAGATGGTAGTTGCCCGCTGCTGTACTCCGGTTTGAGTAACTGTTCCAAAATACTCTTTAGTTCCTTTTGCCATTCCTCTGCTCTCATTCCAATTAACCGGGTCTATAAGCTGCTTTACGGCTAATTCTATTCTTTTACTGTGTATAGTTATACGGGCATAGACAGGTAATTTACCATGTGTAGCAGCGATTTTTCTTAGATGAAAAATCACATTGAAAGTGTTTGTTTTTGTAGCCATTTTATACAATTTTATATCCGTTTAAAATTCTTTGATTTCTTGCCTCTAAAACAGCAGTGAATGGAGGGTAAAAACCACATCAAAAAGCATCAAAAAAGGTCAAATTTGACTTCTTTAACTAATTGCTTTTCAACAACTTAAATACAAATTCGGTTACATGAAATTAGAACAGTCTTGCTTGTAACCGAATTGGTCGCAGATAATTTGAAGAAGTTTGATATAAATTGGTGGGCTAAAAACTAAAAAAGCCCGTAAACATTGAGTTTTACGAGCTTTTCTTTGAAAAAGAAACCATCTGTGTCGGGGCGGCAAGATTCGAACTTGCGACCTCCTGCTCCCAAAGCAGGCGCGATAACCGGGCTACGCTACGCCCCGAAGAAAAAAGCAATCCGGTGAAGCGGTGAGGGAGGGATTCGAACCCTCGGTACAGTTTAACCCGTACGACGGTTTAGCAAACCGTTCCTTTCGGCCTCTCAGGCACCTCACCTAAAATTTATTTTTTAAACGGGTGGCAAAAATAAGGGTATTTAAACTTACTGACAAAATTGGCAGCTTCTTTTTTTAAATCCCTAAAAGATTAATAGAACATAATTTGAAAAAAGCTGAATAAAGATTAAAAAGTACAAGAGTGCGACGCAAAGGCGGCTTAATTGTTATTCTAAAGCTGGTACCAAAAAAATTCCACGCATGGCTCGCCCGGAATTTAATATTTCTTTTTATGTTAAAACTTACATAGCTGCCAATTGTACTTTTTGCTGCAGTTCCATCACATTTTCTTTGAACAGCGTATCTGTATCCATGAGGTCTTTTACTGTCTGGCAACTGTGAATGACAGTCGTGTGATCGCGGCCGCCGAAGTGGTCTCCAATGGTTTTTAAAGAATTTTTTGTAAAGGCTTTGGCAAGGTACATACTTATTTGTCTTGCCTGCACAATCTCACGTTTGCGTGTTTTTTGCAATAATTTATCATAAGGCACGTCAAAAAACCCGCACACCATTTTCTGAATGGTGTCAATAGTTATTTCTTTACTGCTGGTTTTTACAAAATTTCTGAGTACTCTTTTGGCAAGATCAAGATCTATTTCGCGTTTGTTGAGCGAAGACTGCGCGAGCAATGAAATCAATGCGCCTTCCAGCTCGCGAATGTTGCTGTTGATGTTGTAAGAGACATATTTTACCACTTCGCGCGGCATATCGAGACCGTCGGTTTTCATCTTTCTGTCGAGAATCTCTATTCTGGTATCATAGTCCGGCATCTGCAGGTCTGCGCTTAATCCCCAGCGGAAACGGCTCAGCAATCTTTCCTGCAGGCCATCGAGATCTTTGGGGGGCTTGTCTGACGACAATACCAGTTGCTTGCCTGACTGGTGCAAATGATTGAAAATGGCAAAAAAAGCGTCCTGGCTTCGCTCGGCCCGATTGAAGAACTGTACGTCATCTATAATTAAAACATCTATTAACTGGTAAAAATGTATAAAATCATTGATAGCGTTGTTGCGGCTGTGATCCTGAAACTGGTTGATAAACTTTTCTGAGCTTACATATAATACTACTTTATTGGGGTGCACGCGCTTTACCTCGTTGCCTATAGCCTGCGCGAGGTGTGTTTTGCCCAAACCAACGCCGCCATATACAACCAGCGGGTTAAAAGAGTTTGCGCCTGGCTTTTCTGCTACTGTTTTACCTGCGCGGCGGGCTACACGGTTGCAATCACCTTCTATCAAAGAATCGAAAGTATAAATATGATTAAGCTGCGGGTCAATCTGCATCTTTTTGAGACCAGGTATTACAAAAGGATTTTTAACAGGATTATTAATTACCAGCGGAAAATCCATTTCGTTGTTAGTGTAGGTTTTTATATTATTTGCAGGCACATCCATGGTCAGCGGTTTGTTGCTGCTGTTGCCGCTGTCAACCATTATCCTGTATTCAAGGCGTGCATCTTTGCCCAATTCTCTTTTAAGCGTTTTGGCTAAGAGGTTTACATAATGCTCTTCGAGGTATTCGTAAAAAAACTGGCTGGGGACTTGTATCAGCAAAATATTACCTTTCAGCTCTACCGGTTTTATGGGTTCAAACCAGGTTTTATAATGCTGCCATTCTACGATGTCCTTAATAATTTTTAAGCAATCACCCCAAACTAAATCAGCAGATTTGGCAATATTAATCATGAAGGTTTCTTTTATTAGGTTAAGGATATCGGCACATTTTTTCCTTCAAATAATTCTTCACAATGTGTGTACAAAAAAATTTGGCGGGATGGCGAATATCAAATTTTTTTATTTAAAAAAAAATTTTAAAAAGCTTGTTTTTTTGATGTTAACTACAGTATTGAGTTTCAGAAGAAAATTTTTTTCTTTTCCGCCAAAACCATATCTTATCCGGATTAATTTAATAATTAAATAATATATCTTTTTTTGTAAACATCTGACAGTCAATTAATTATTTAAATTTAGGTGAAATTTTTACTGTGCAAAACATGTTTTCTTTTAATTTAAATCTTTTTTAATTTTTTTTGAAATATTGAAGGCGCTTACACTTACCATCAAAAAGTCTGATATAAAAATGATGACTCATAACGGCTGGAGAAACGAAATTTTTTTCAGGTGATCCGGATGTTTTTTTCCATAGAAGAGCGTATTCAAACCGAGGCGAATTCATAAGTATTTCCAGGAAATTATACTCAATTTTAATACCAGTCTGCTTATTTTTATTAATACTTTTTTAACCGGACTTTTGCGATCATAAATATTTTAAAAAATTCTTTTTATTTTAAAATAATACTTTTGTTTAAAATAATTATTAATAATGGCTTACGAAATAAATGGAAAATTAATTGTCATATTTGATATTGTGCAACGCAATGAAAACTTTAAAACAAGGGAATTTGTAATTGAAAGTTCGGAAGAAGGTAATGGAAGAATTTTTACCAATTATGTAAAATTTCAATGTATTCAGGATAAAACTGCTATGCCCGACAGGTTTAACATAGGCGATGAAGTGAAAGTGCAGTTTAATATAAAAGGGACACGCTGGGAAAAAGATGGAAAAGTAAATTATATCACTAACCTGGATGCGTGGAGGATGGAAAGTTTAAAATTAGGCCAGAATAATGCGCCGGCACAAAGTCAGGAAGCGAATTATAATGATATACCGCCGGCAGAGAATGCGGATGATTTGCCATTTTAGAACTATAGAACCACGATTTTTTAGGATTGGGAAGGATTGTGAGGGAAATTTAGAACCACGATCTTTTGGATTAGAAAAGATTGTGAGGAAATAAGTGATGCTAAAAAACCCTGTCTGTTTTCGTTGTTATATTATCTACTTAATCTATTAATATTGTTAAAGGTCAAATTTTAATTTTTTAAAAAAATAGTCCTTCTTTTATCTCAAATAAAATCTTTGCTTAATCCGAAAAATTGTAGATTTCTTTAATTTTTAAAATGGTGGTTTTATCAGTCAGACTGCTGCCATCAGAGGCGGCAAACGAAGATATAGTAAAGCAGTATATTGCACAAACATCGGGTAAAAAAATAAGTGATGTTACAGGTTATCAATTACTGAAACGGTCTATAGATGCGAGAGGAAAACAGGCTTATATTAATCTTACTGTCAATGCTTTTATAAATGAACCGTTTACACAGAGAGAAGCAACTAAAATTACTTTTAAAGATGTAAGCAAAGCTGATAAAAAAGTAATTATAATTGGTGCAGGCCCGGCAGGTTTATTTGCAGCGTTAAAGCTGATCGAACACGGCATTCAACCCATTATTTTAGAAAGAGGCAAAGACGTAAGGGCACGCAGAAGAGACCTGGCGGCATTAAACAAAGAAGGCGTTATAAACGAAGACAGTAATTATTGCTTTGGTGAAGGCGGTGCAGGCACCTACAGCGATGGCAAGCTATATACAAGAAGCAACAAACGTGGTGACATTAACCGAATCTTAAACCTGTTCGTTCAGTTTGGCGCTGAGGAGAAAATCCTGTACGAAGCACATCCGCACATAGGTACTAATAAATTACCAGACATCATTACTGCTATAAAAGAATGTATTACCGAATGCGGAGGGGTATACCTCTTTGATAAAAAAGTAACTGATTTTAATATAAAGGATAATCTTATAAAAGGCGTCATAACTGCGGGCGGAGACATATTTGAGGCAGAGTCTGTCATATTAGCTACAGGTCATTCTGCAAGAGATATTTTTGCTTTGTTTTACAGGAGAAAAATATTGATAGAGGCAAAACCTTTTGCATTAGGCGTACGTATAGAGCATCCGCAAAGTATTATTGACAGCATTCAATATCATTGCAGCAACAGAGGTGAATTTTTGCCGCCTGCTTCTTATTCACTTGTGCAGCAGGTAGATGAAAAAGGTGTCTTTAGCTTCTGTATGTGCCCGGGAGGAATTATAGCGCCGGCTTCAACAAACGCCGGAGAGCTGGCAGTAAACGGATGGAGCCCAAGCAAAAGAAATAATCCGTATGCAAACAGCGGCATGGTGGTAAGTGTCCAAGACACGGATTTAGCGAATTTGAAGGATTTTGGGGAATATATGAAGGATAGAAAAATTGAGAAAAATTCGCCGTTGGCGATGATGTATTTCCAGGAAATGGTGGAGAGAAAAGCATACGGGGCAGGTGGCGGAAAATTTGTTGCCCCGGCACAACGGATGGTTGATTTTTGTAATAGTACAATATCTTCTTCTTTGCCTGACTGCAGCTATTTGCCTGGTATCAGCAGCAGTGATTTGGGCAGTGTTTTACCACCTTTTATATACACAAGCCTGCAAAAAGGTTTTGAAGCATTTGGTAAAAAAATGAAAGGGTATTTTACAAATGAAGCAGTGATAACAGCAACAGAAAGCCGCACTTCTTCTCCGGTACGCATCCCCAGGGATGAGGTTGCTTTACATCATCCGCAGATAAAAAATTTATTTCCCTGCGGGGAAGGAGCGGGTTATGCCGGCGGCATTGTAAGTGCAGCAATGGACGGAGAAAGAGCAGCGGCAATGATTGCCGTAGAGCGATAAATAGATTGAAACTAATCTTTTGCCAGCCATATTAAAGGGTCATTCTACAACTTAATAAGTCTTTACCGGACTATCCATCAGTAGTTAACCATCTCTAACCCAGCTACACTTATTTATCAGTTTAATTTTCAACTTTAGCACGGTGCCATCACTAACTCCTCTTTTTAAGCGCCAATTTTTTTTGTGAAACTGTAAGATTTTTCGCTAACTAAGCAACCTATAAGATATATAACCTGATTTCAAAAAACGTCATATAAAATATTTGATGAATAAAAAAACACGATAGTATGAAAAAGGAATTTCTAAAGACAATTCAAGACTATCAAAAAATTATATATAAGGTTTGCAGAGTATATCGTGATAGCAGAGAAGACCAGGAAGACTTATTCCAGGAAATTGTCTATCAACTTTGGAAGTCTTATTCCGCTTTCAGAAAGGAATCTAAAGTAACCTCATGGATATATAAAATTGCTTTAAATACTGCTATCGCTATTTATCGAAAATCTAAACTATCTATTGATTATTATGAAGAATTTCCTGAAGACATTCACCCCTCCTGTGAAAAGACAGTTTCAGAAAATGAGGAACGATTGTTCGGGGCTTTGCGAAAATTAAACGATTCAGAGAAAGCCGTCATTTCTCTTTACCTGGAAGACTTTAATTATCAGGAAATTGCAGAAATAGCAGGTTTAAGTGAAAGTAACGTAGGTGTACGGTTAAACAGAATTAAAAACAAGCTGAAAGAAATATTAAAATAAAAATTATGGAACTCCAAGATTTAAAATCAGGCTGGCAAAATGCAGGCGGAGCTTTTAAGAGTGAAGCTGATTTACAAAAAATGACCAAAATAACCCATCACCCTTCATTAAAAAAGATTAGAACAAAGCTGATTGTTGAAACTATTGGCCTGGTGTTTTTTTTATTTGTTTACTACGATTGGTTTGATGGAGACAAAAAGCCTTTTAATGTAAATATGTTGTTTGTAATTAGTTTGCTATTATACATCTTAAATGATGTTATTGGCTATATTTCCATAGAAAAACCTATCAGGGGATTAAATTTAAAATTGTCAATTCAAAATTATTTAGCGAGAATAAAGCGTCTATTTGTTTTTTCATTAATTATCTCCTTTTTATATTATATTTCATTAATTATTTTTTTTACGTCAGTAATAAATTTTACAAAAGAAAAAAATCTGATACTATTAGGTATTATAATCGTTCTGTTTCAAATGTTTTTTTTATCCTTTAAAATCTGGACTAAATGGATTAAAAGTTTAAAGCAGCAAGTGAAGGATTTTAACTTTGACGAAGAGAAATAGTTTTTGTTTTGGCAGACGAAATACGGCAGTCACAAGTAGTTGCCAAATCAAATCCAGGTATTCATATCTGTATTAAAAGCATCCTTTTACTTTTTTTTTATTTTTATTTTCGCTTTCTCAATTTTGCCTGAAAATATTTCGTCAGCTTTCGCTATACGTTTTATTTACGATCTTTTTAATAATATCATCAAGCTGAACAGAGCTTTGCTGTAATGCAGAAATTAACGGCTTTGTGTTCTCATCCATCTCAATTTCATCTAAAATTTGTATGATGCCCAGTATATTAGATAACGGCATGCGTATGAGGTGCGATTGGTCAAAAGCGATTTCGCGGAGTGCCTGAGAATTTTTTTGGATGACTTCACTTGCTTCAAAAAGGCTGTCATTCAGCCTTTCTACGGTTGCTAACTGCTTCTTTTTTTGTTCATCAATATTTGTGCACGACCCAAACCAAAGTGATATTTTGCCTGTTGTATCTTTATAAGGAACTGCACGTATAAAAAACCATTCATATTTTTGTGCAGCAATTTCCATTCTTGCTTCCAACTCAAGTATAACGCCTTGTTTTAAAGATTTTTTCCATAGCGTCGCAGACACTTTTTGTTCTGAAGAATGAATAAGCCGAAGCAGGGATTTTTGCATTAAAGAAGCTATTCCATATCCAAAACACTCAAAAAAACGTTCATTCAAAAAATTAAGTTTGCCCGAGGGCAATGCAGTCCAGATAATATCGGGAACAGTGTTGGAAAGAAACTCGAAACGTTTCTTTTCTTCTTCTGCATGCTGCTTTGCATTAAAAAGCTGGGATTCATATTTTTTGCGATCAGTAATATTAAGGATAATGGCATTAACAGCAATTATTTTTTTATCTTCATTTTTAATAGCCGAACCGCTGAATAAGCAGGGAAACGATGAGTCTTTTGTTTTAATCTCAAAGTTTATTTCATTTGCAAAACCTTGCATATCAAGCAACGGCTGCACAACCATCTGGTAGTAAAACTTTCCGCCTTTACTTAATATGTCGCCGATTTTTTTTGTAAAAACTATTTCGTCATTGCTTTGCTGCAGCCACGATAGTAAGGTTTGATTTATTTTAATAATTGTTCCGTCGGCATAAAAAGACAAATATCCGCAGGGCGAATTTTGATATAGAAATTCAGTATCAACGAGTTTGTTCAGATCATGAGTATCTTTTTCAAAAATTTCAACAGGTATCATTTCGTATTATATAAAAGACTTTATAGCCTTAATAATTTCGTTGGGAGCACTAAGCTGGGGGCAATGCCCTGTAGCTTTCAATTGAATGAAAGTGTTGCCAGGTGTGTTTTCATTTATATATTTACCAACCACTTCAGGTGCAAGCATATCCTCAGCACATTGCAAGGTTAAGCTTTGCACCTGCAAGAGACTTAATTCCTTCCGGTTATCAGAAAGAAAGGTAACCCTTGCGAAATCTTTCGCTATGTCAGGATTGGTTGCACAAAAGCTGTTTGCAAGATCCTCACCCAATTGCGGCCTTTCAGGATTGCCCATAATAGCGGGCGCTAAAGATGCAGACCACCCAAGATAATTGCTGTCCATAACATCGAAAAGTGCATCCAGGTCTTCCTGTTCCATACCGCCTGTATAATTTTTATCGTTTATATAACGGGCTGAAGGCCCTAAAAAAATGAGCTTACTGAAGTAAGACGGTTGTTTTACCGCAGCCAGCAAACCTATCATACTGCTTACAGAATGACCGATAAATATCGCTTCTTTTATATCTAAAGTCTCGCATATCTCTAACACATCTTCCGCGTATCCGTGTAAGGAGCCGTATCTGTTGGAGTCATAAGCGGTCAAGTCAGATTTTCCTGCTCCAACATAGTCGAAAAGCACCAGTTTGTAATCATTAGTAAAAGTGTCAGTAACGTATCTCCATGTATTCTGGTCGCATCCGAAACCGTGTGCAAAAATGATTACCTGCGTTCCATTTCCGCTGATGGTTACATTATTCCTTTTCAAAACATCCTTCATAAAAGATTTTTTATCCAATACGCATTGTTACAAACAAAAGCAGATTAGCTAATAACAGGTAGAGTACTAAGTTAGATCAGGTAACGGTTTAAACATTTATCTATTGTATCTTTCTTCTGAAAGATCTGTGATGATTTAACAAAGCAGATAAAAATGTAAGCTGCTCCTTTTGATGAAAAGGCAGTTAAAGCGCAGAGAAAATAAATGAAACAAAGGCAACTAACAAAGACTCACTAAAGAACTGGCTGATCAATTGTACACGCAAAGAACCGAGTGCCTTGCGGATACCCACTTCTTTCGCACGTTTTTCTGAGCGGGCTGTGCTTAAGTTCATAAAATTGATGCACGCAAGCAGCAGTACAAAAACTCCGATAATACCAAACATCCATACATATTGAATTTTCCCACCGGTATTTACGCCATTTTTAAATTCAGGATACAAATGCCACCTGCTCATAGGCTGCAGAAAAATTTCCGGCTTCAGGTTGGCTTCACCCGCTCCAATGCCCTTTAATTTACTATCCCTAACCTTAGCTGAAATCTGATTCATATTTCTTTTATCAGAAATTTGAGCAAAGAGTTGAAAAGAATTATTGTCCCAATTTTCTTTGGCATTTTTAACTTCCTCAGAAGAAGCATACAAACTCCATGGAGCAATAAAAGATATATTTTTAAAAGTGCTGCTATAGGGAATATCTTCATAAACACCAGTCACTTTTAAATTAGCTGTATCCAGCTTAATTACTTTTTCAATTGGATCAGCATCCCCAAAAATAGCTTTTGATACAGCGTAGGAAATCAAAATAGAAGAAGGGTCTCTTAAACCAGCCCGTGAGCCACGGATCATTTTTAGTGTTAGCATTTCGGGTGCATCGGGTTCCATATAATTGCCTGACTGAGATATGCTCTTTTCGTTAAAAGACAAAATATGTGAGTTCGTCCAGGAAGACAGTACTATGTATTTAAAATCATTCCCATAACTATTACGAAGGGCAGTACCTAATGGATAAGGAACAGCTTTATCGGTATGTATTTCGCCATTAAAATTCTGATGTTGCAGCACCTGTGCTATATGGTCATAATTTTTATGATATTTATTAAAACTTAATTCATCGTATATTGCAATTAGTTCAGCATGTGCTTTTGCACTTAACTGTTGCGAAAAAAGTGCTTGATTACAAAAAATTGAAGTAACTAATAAGAACATTATCTTTTTCATGATTAGAATTTATTCGGTTCTCAAACTCTTCACCGGATTAGCAAGGGCAGCCTGCACACATTTAAAGCTAACGGTAAGCATGGCGATAAGCATGGTTATAACACCTGCCAGCACAAACACCCACCAGCTTAAATTAGTACGGTAGGCGTAACCTTGTAAAAAGCTGTGTAAGCCATACCACGCCACCGGAAAGGCAATGGCCGCGGCAACCAGCACCAGCACTAAAAAGTCTTGTGACAGCAGGGTAACAATATGCGGCACACCTGCACCCAATACTTTACGCACGCCAATTTCTTTCACCCTGCTTTCAGCGGTAAAGGTTACAAGGCCAAACAAACCAAGACATGATATTAATATGGTTACCATGGCAAAACAATTAAACAACTGACCCACATGTGTATCACTTTTGTATAAATCATCAAACTGGCTGTCTAAAAAAGTGTAATCAAAAGTATAGTCAGCGTTATATTCTTTCCATACGCTTTTGGCGGCAGCCAATGCACGTGGGGCATCCTTACCTGTAGTTCTTATATACATTTTCCCCCGCCAATATTTGTCGTATTGCATCAAAAGGGGTGGTATTTTTTGGTGCATGTCCTGGAAATGAAAATCTTTCACTACGCCGGCAATTACTCCTTTAATACCGTGAAAAGTAAGCCGTTTGCCAATTACAGGTTCTTTTATGCCGGTTGCCTTAATAGCTGTTTCATTTAATATAAAATTGGCGCTGTCGGCAGGTGAACCGGTAAAGCCTTTCCCTTCCACCAACTGCATGCCCATGACTTGAACAAAATTTCTTTCCACCGGCATCTGGATAATGGTAAATGATTGCTGGTCTGCCCTTTTACCATCCCAGTCCACATCGGTGCTGCCTGAACTGTTATTGATGATGTCAGCGCCAGATTCTGTAACCCCTGATATGCCGGGTTGTTGCAGCAGTTCAGCTACTGCGGCATCATAATGGCCGTTAATATTATGCATGTCGAAGCTAAAAACATTTTGTTTGTCGTAGCCCAGGTTTTTCTCCCGTATATACTTTAATTGTTTACCTATAATGATAGTGCTTGTAATAAGCATGATGGAAAAACTAAACTGCACAACTACTAATACTTTGCGAAAATTGCCTTTGCTGCCAATGCCGCTGAGCTTGCCCTTCATTGCCTCCAGCGGTTTGAATGACGACAGCGTTATGGCCGGGTAAATACCCGCCAGCAGCAGTGTTGCCAGTATGGTAAGGCCATACACCGCAAGCACATTGGGCGACCAGGGTTTGAAAACAATATTTTTGCCTGAAATATTATTGTATAAAGGCATTACAAGGTAAATAATACCCGTTGCCAGTACAAGCGCTATAAGAAATGTGAGCAGCGATTCACTTAAAAACTGCATAAAAAGCTCCGCCTTGCCCGCACCGACAATTTTACGAAGGCTAATTTCCTTACTGCGCTTCATCGCCCGTGCAGTAATAAGGTTTACATAGTTTATGCAGGCTATCAACAGCACAATTACAGCTACTATAAAAAACACCCGAACAACCATCATACCCTGCTCCTCGCCGTCTAAAGCGTACAAGTGTATTTTAGTAAGCGGGGCAAGCAGGTAAGTAAGGTGTTTGTTAGCCTGTATATCATAGTTGTGACGGTGTATTATGCCCATTTTTTGGGCCGCAAATGCAGGGTTGGCATTGGGTTTCAGCAATACATACGTATCGTAATTATACTGGTCCCAGTTAGTGTTAAGCGTTTTAAAGTAGCTGGCAGTATCATATTCCTGTTCTATCTGCTGAAAATTAAAAACGATGTTGTAATGGATAGATGAATTGCCGGGCATATCCTTCATTACCCCTGTTACAAGATATATTTTTTTGTCGTTACCTTTTAATACTTTGCCCATAGGGTCTTCATCGCCAAAAAATATTTTCGCTGTTGTTTCGGATAATACTATAGAATGTGCATCAGTAAAAGGGTGTTGCCGGTTGCCTTTAATAAGCGGGTAAGTGAACATGCTGAATAAAGAGGCGTCAGCCAGGCAGTTATGCAATTCAGTAAATTTTTTGCCGTTGTATTCAAACACTGAAACACCCCCGTTATCTCTTATGCGACAGGCATCTTCCACCTCAGGCACTTCTTTTTTGGCATACACTGCAATGGGTGCAGGTGTACTGTTCCAAATATTTTGGTCATCAAATTTAGGCGCCAGCTTATAAATATTAGCTGCATTTACATTAAAGCGGTCATAGCTCAACTCGTCGTTTACCCAAAGCAACAGCAGTATACTTACCGCTAAACTTACGGCAAGGCCGGTAATGTTGATGACGGAAAAACCTTTCCCTTTTAATAAATTTCGCCATGCAGTTTTGAAATAATTTTTAAACATTGTTTTGTTTTGAAACTTGATTTATATTTCAATTGTAAAAAACCTTCATTTTCATCCTTAATCCCTCCAAATCGAATAAATCGTGGTTCTATCATTCTGTCCTCAAACTCTTCGCAGGGTTTGCCACCGCTGCTTTTATAGCCTGAAAGCTTACCGTGAATAAAGTAATTAGCACTGCCCCTAAGCCTGTACCCGCAAATACCCACCCGGAAATATTAGTATGGTATTCATACCGGCCTAACCAGTTATTCATAAAATAGTAAGCGATTGGTGAAGCGATAAAAAAGGAAACAACGGTCAAAACAATAAATTCTTTTGACAGCAAGGCCCATACATTCAATACAGAAGCTCCTAATACTTTTCGTACACCGATTTCCTTTGTGCGCTGCTCTGCAACATATAAAGCCAAACCAAAAATTCCAAGGCAACTGATAAGAATGGCCAGAACAGAAAATACAATTGACAATCTTCCAATCCGGGTTTCTGTTAAAAATTTTTTTCCATATTCTTCGTCAACAAACGAATATTCAAAAGGGCTGCCTGGGTTATAGTTTTTAAAAACAGCTTCTACTTTTGTTAGTGCGCTTCCTAAACTTATTCCGGCTTTTAATTTTAAGGTCACAATGTTGGCCGTATTATCATCACCTATCCAAAAAATCGCAGGCTTTGGTGCTTCAAAAGGTGAAGACATGATCATATCTTTTACTACCCCGACAACAGTATAATCACGGCCCCGCCATCCCCATTTAATCTTTTCACCAACCGGGTTTTTTAAATTCATCAATTTTACGGCCGCTTCATTTAGAATAAGGGAAGAGGAATCTGTAAATTCTTTTGAAAAATCACGGCCATCTTTTAGCTGCCAGCCAATGGTTTTTCCAAAATCAGGTGTGCAGGACATAATGCCGAAAGTATTGGCATTTCCTGCTTCTTTGCCTCTCCATTCAAAACTTCCATCATTGCTCCAAATGTCTGTTGCAGGGCTTGCTGATTCGCACATATTATCTACTGCACCTGTTTTCAGCAATTCATTCCGCAAGGAGCTGTAATGACCATATAGATCCGGTGTTTTTATTGGTATGGTTATTAAGCCTTCCCGGTTATATCCAACCGGACGGTTTTTGGCAAACTGTATTTGTTTAAATACGATAATGGTACAAATAATAAGTGCGACAGAAACGGCAAATTGTGTTACAACTAATATTTTGCGGGGCAAGGATGCAAAACGTGCGGTATGAAATGTTCCTTTTAAAACTTTTACCGGTTTAAAGGAAGAAAGATAAAAGGCAGGATAGCTGCCGGCAAGTATCCCTGTAAAAAATATAAACGAGAAACAGATAACCCAAAAGAAAATATTTGCAAACGGAATAGTGATCTGCTTGTCTGTAACCGTATTAAACCAGGGAAGGTTGATTTGTATTAGAGCAATAGCAAAAATAAATGCTACCGAAACTACCGTTAAGGATTCACTTAAAAACTGACCGATTAATTGCGATTTTACAGACCCGATTGTTTTACGGATACCTACTTCTTTTGCTCTTTTCTCTGAACGGGCTGTACTTAAATTCATAAAGTTTATACAAGCCAGCAACAAAACAAAAAAACCAATGCTGCCGAATAACCATACATACTGGATACTTCCGCCGATTGCTTTGCCATTTTCAAATCTCTCATACAAATG
>JAABUS010002031.1_pt1 | contig 40334 bp, 44 predicted proteins | sample 5560161 | NCBI WGS metagenome assembly JAABUS01 (sample SAMN10711885, study PRJNA513376) | rock metagenome | isolation source: Antarctica rocks | place: Antarctica: Victoria Land, Trio Nunatak nord | collected 2016-01-04
CGTCTGCATAGCTGTATTAGATTTGTTGGTTAGCCTCAATTCATCTTGGCAGTATCACTGTGTGCAAGTCCTTACAGGGTCAATAGGCGCTCCTCGCCGGTATGTCCAGACATCATGCAATGCGAACGTGCGTTGACTCGCAGCGGCTTTTAAAAAAGCTTGGTAATATAAGGTATGAATAGATAAAGTGAAGATCATGAAAGAAAATGATTCCGAAACTCTGTGAGGCAGCGAGTGTAACCGCCGATGCAGCGTCACAAGCGCGTCATCCTCAGCCCTATAAACGCGTTCAAATGGCCAGCTCACTTACGAGTAGCCTGCCGTTTCAAAATAGGATGCAAGACACGATAGCACAGAGGAATAATGACAGCTCAGCATTCGTATCTCATCCATGGGTGGTGAGCATCGACTACGGACGGCCAATCGACAATTGGAACAAGAAGATACTCAACAATACTTACAAATGCCTGTGTATGGCATTCGTGCGGATTTCGAATAAGTTTGATCCAATGATACGAGTATGCTTCAGGAGAGTTTCTCAAAGCAAAATCAGTGGCCGCCGTTCTCACCTGTTTGCATCCAATTATGCCACCATAGAATATGTGCCCCTTTCTGCTGAGGGATTCTCAGACCATGCACCAGTAGTCTTGCATCAATTAACACTACCTTATAGTAAGACCCTCTATAACGATATTCCATGTAACGATATCTGTATGTATGCCCGTCTTTTATAATGATACCTATCCTTCTGGTAACGATATGGTTAGTCGGGAAATTGGACATCATTATAGCCAGGTCTTACTGTATACATTTGCTGTGCTTCCACTGTTTTCTCGACCTTTCAATACCTTGAGCACTCCGTTGAAGATCTTGCGACGCTTTATAGGGCAGCTGAGAGTCGACGTCATTCGCGCTACCAGCCGCAAAATAGTACACTTATATCTAATGTACGAACGAGGTATACATTGATGGCAAGGCCAGATGCACAACCTCGTTGGGCTCAGATCTTGAAGAGATTGCCTGGCGGTTGTCTGGTCCTTGTGGGTCTTCAGAGCTTTGTAATTTTGGATTGTACATATGATGGAACAAAGCAAATCTCCAACAGCAGATAGTATGAATGTTGAAACTTTCTTCATAGTCGTTAACAAAACGGGGTTTTTGCTCTCCAAGCCCGTATTGCCAGTTCCTTTCTGTTGATTACTATAGACGATAGCAACCTTGGCTTGCGGCTTGAGGCTTTTTCGTGGCAAAGCTTCGAGTATCCCCTCTACACATTTTAAGTCAGCATGTAATGACCCAATGGTAGAATGGGGCGGGGCCATTGGTGGATAAGAAACAAATTTCCTGAATGCGCTATGTAATTTAAATATAATACACTCCTTTCTGCCCAACGCCCAAGATGATTGAATGACATGTCTTCTTGCTTTCCTTGCGTTTGAAACATTTCTCGGGGTCCTAATGCTTGCGACGGTGACCAGTCCTTGCGCTGAAGACTTGTAAGTATGGGTTCATCGAGATGAAACTCGGGCAATTCACGATGCGGCGCGACTGACGCGCTTGGCTTCGTTTCAAGTCTGTGTTTGCATATTACCATTTACCAGCGAGAAAATGTCTTCGCCTGGTTCACAACACCCAGAAAATGTACATTACCGTTGATAGCATCGGTTTGGCTAACGACTTTCCTGATCTACAGACATGTCAGGACGATCAGCCAGTAGTGTACGCGAGTTGCTGGGGAAGTTCGAAGAGAACAGCCAGCGCATATCACCACCCTCCCGTGGACGATCTCCAACTGGATCAGAAAGCATAACAAGTACCGACTCACGTCCATTCTCAAAGGTACGGACGAGCTTCGTCTCTGTCGAGCGAAGTGGTCAGATGGCGCCTTCGTTGAGAAATTCGAGCAATAACTTTGAGGGGCACCTGGGCGGAGACGGCCAGGTGGATCCTGAAACCGGTATGGATGGTGGAATATCAGAGAAGCCAAGGGCAAACGGCAGTGCTACTTTGCCTTGCTCAGCCAAAGATTTGGGGGACCCTTTGGCCAAGGTTAAAGAAGAGGACACTCCAAGTGGACCACGGGAGCCCAACGTCACGCACACCGAGGCAGCGCCGGGAACCGGATGCAGCAATACAGTAGCCGTAGACTCTAATAAGCTTGTCTCTGCGGCCGAGGACGACACCGCTGCATTGCTCCCATCAGACCCGAAGGACGAGAAAGCAGTGTCTGAGGTTGCTGCCTCGGTAGAAAGACGGACAAGCCTTGGTGATCTCTTGAAGGGTCATGCATTCGAACAGGAAGCAGATATGATGCCTGAGATTGCAAAGACGGAGACTTTGAAAGCTCAAGAATCCACGAATCCCGGCAAACTTCCATCACACCCCAAGATACATTCAACGCACCTTAAGGTCAACGGCGGCCAGCCTACAGAGGCAAGTAAGACTAGCACAACGTCAACAACCAACACAAAATCTACCGCAATCCGCCCTTCGCCAATCATAACAAATAAAGACAACCCCGTGGTTCCCTCTGCTTCAATGGCAGCTTCGTCCGAAATCATCAGCAAACCCCCTAAAACACCAAAGACCCCTCAAGATGTAAGCACACCAACGAAACAGCCCGTATCAAAGACGGAGCAGACAGTTTCTGCCAAACTTACGAGCAAATCATCTGCGAACGACCCCAAACAAGCACCAGCTCAGAAATCGAGCCGATCTTTAGCGCCACCCAAAGCGTCTACTACAACAGCTTCAAAATTTGGCCCGGCTTCAACCTCGACAAACCCGAATCATACTAAAAAGACAGGTCCTGCTTCTCCACACACAAAACCACATCCCAAATCCCCAACACGCGTTGTCCGCCTTCCAGCTTCTCTTACCGCACCAACAGCCGCTTCGGTAGCAAAGCTTGGCGGTACAACTACAGCCCGTCCTCCTAGTGGCACATCTCACACGACCGCCAGCAATCTTTCGACTCTCAACAACAAAGACCGGGCATCAGCTGCGGCACCACAACCCCGCCCGAAGCCACCACGTGCATCCTTGCCAGCTCCATCTGCTGCGGCACCCAGAACAAAGGCACGCACAAGTATCGCAGGCTCGAAACCTGCAGATGGAGGGTTTTTAGCGAGAATGATGCGTCCTACGCAGAGTTCTGCTAGCAAGACACACGAGAAGGCTGAACCTAAGACACCGCCGAAGAAGACTGCTGTCACGACATCGCACAAGGCTAGCGAAGGGACTATTGAGCCCGGGCCCCAAGAGAACGTAGAGGGCAATTCTGTACCTTCACAAGATGCCCTGGAGCCATCGCATGTTCCAAACTCCGAGACCCCCCAAGAAGACACCAATGTGGAGGCTGATTCGAGCAGTGTAGCAAGTCCTAAGGCTTCGGGCACAAAAGGAGAGAAACAGGGCATCAACGGGGGTGGTGATACGCCTTCAGCGGTGATCTCTGCATAGCGAGTGTACTTTCATACCGTAGAGGGGTCTTTTGGGCTATACCTTGTTGCATTGTACCAGCTGGAGTTCTAGGTACAGAAAGCATGTAGGTTTACGCTCTATCATTGCCATTACCGTCTGCAAGTATTAAAGGGTGAACACACATTTTCGCTCCTCCCTCGCACATTGTAGGGTCTGGTAAAACACTAAGCGTTACATACACCAAGACCGGCAAAATGGCAGCAAATCAGGTCAGACCCTCAATTGTATTTTCTATGCTTATCTCTTTTGTTCCTCCTACGAAATGTTGGGTCGAAATTTGAACAGCATTTATTCTGAGCTCTATTCAAGCGAGCGTCTGGCGAATCTGGCTAAGGTTCGTGCAACGGTTGTCCTACATGAACACGATAATCGAACGAATCGTTACTTTGAAACAAATTCTGCACCTTGCCATTGTCATCCTATCAAAGATACCCTCTTCTAATTTTACATCCTTCGCCACAATAGCTAGGGCTCAGTTGCGTTTGACTGCTACCATAAATTGTTTCAACGTCCCCTCCTTCGAAATGCTTCGAGGCTGCTAAACATGCTCTGTGAAAGATTTCCTTTAATTTTGCTTTCCTTGTTGGCGACAATCATCTATTCACGATCAGGCCAAAGTCAGGCAATAGATCCGATTGTGATCAAGGTAAACTTCGATGCAAACCTTTATAACCTGGTGACCGATATCATCTGCTTACGAAATCTTCCGTGATTCAAAGGGGTCGAAGTTTTTCTATCAAAACAATGGAAGTCAATTGTCTGTACCTATATCTTAAGACATTGATCTCTCCATCGCTAATGCTCAGCTCTGCAGTTTTCTCAAAGGCTTCGTCTACCAACGCAAGTATCTGAACCACCCTTTCGCTTGATCAGCTAAAACTGAATCTTTGCATAGCTTGGTCCTCGGAGTCTGGCTTTGTTTCTCAGGATCTTGCCGCCGTCCCAGTGAGCGACCCCAATCATGACTCTACCTTTTACGATGACCTCGGCGACCGTAGCTGCTCTCGCGACATACCTTTTCTGCAAAAGTTGCAAACTAACGTTATCCGTACGTGCGGCATTGACCCATCGCAGGATCACTCTAGATGCATGACCGAGCTAGCAAACGCCGGCATCTATGTCTTGATTGATCTTATGACACCCGGGTTTACCCTAAGCGCTACTAACCCTGTTTGGAATGATGTACTGTACGATCACTATACTTCCGTGGTTGACGCAATGCACAGTTAGTCCAACCTACTTGGCTTTGTTATTGGGGATGACGCTGCCAATGGTATAGGCACCAACGCATCCGGGCCTTATGTCAAAGCTGCCGTCCGTGACGTGAAAGCGCACATTCGACGTAAGAACTATCGAACCATTCCTGTCGGTTACGTTAGCTCCATCTATTTGCGCTGGCCGGCGGTATCGACAAAAGGTACTGTATCGGACTACCTCAATTGCGGCAATCAGAGCGAAACCATCGATTTCTGGGGCCTCAACATGTCCCCCTACGGGAACATAAGCGAGTATGCGAATAACATACCATCTAACTATTCGGTGCCAAATTTCATGGCCTCATATGGTTGGTTGTCCTTTTTCAATGGCTCTACAGCATTTGCTATAAAAGGAGAATTCCTTGTCCGCCCTTTTTCAGATATATCGATTCTATTCGGTGCAATGTCTCCAATTTGGTCGGGTGGTCTCATCTATCAGTTCATGGGTCAATTAGGAAGCAGAGGCTATGGTAAGCACCCAAGGCTTTCATTTGTGGCCATCAGTTGACGTTTCAGGTCTCGTAATCGATGGCGGTAACATGTCACTGCCAACGGATCCTCTGTTCACAGGTAGGAGCTTTGAGGAGGTATCTAGCCAAATGGCACGGATCTCGCCATCGAGCATCGAATGGGCCAAGTATGCCCCAACCAATACTGCTGCGGCGTGCCCAACGGATGCAGCAGCAAGTCTGCCTCCAAATCCCAAAGATGCCCTTTCGCCTTCCGGCCCTCAAAGCACAACAAGTCGAGGCCTCCCAATAGACGCAAAGATAGGCATGATTTTTGCTCTAATTCTTGTATTCTTAGCGCTCGTAACCGGACTTCTTCTATGGTTACGAGCTAGAAAGAAAAGGCGGGATCTTCAAGGACAGGATCACAGTGCTTATTGGACCAAGAAAGAGCTTGCAGCAGACGATATTGACCGAGAAGCAAGGGGCTATGGTCCGCACATGGCCGCCTCTACACAACGAGTAGAGGCTGGAGATACAGGCGTTGTACGTGAACTGCCAGCAGATAGCTGTCAGATATTCGAGGCGCCCGGTGATGTGCCAACTTTACCTGAGCCTATATACAAGTCTTTTGAACAGGATTTCTTGGCGAGATTCAATGAGCTTGCAGGATGAGTTAAAGAGGCAACTTGGGCAGCTATGACCTTTCTTGACATCCGAGAGGGTCCATCTTATTTGGAGCACATAGGAAACTAACATCAACCCTCCATTGCTCGGCACGATGTGTGATCAGCAATGTCAAGCTTAAGATTCCAGAACTCTTAGATTCGATCCTGCAACTCTCGGACCTTCCCGACTCAACGTTTTCGCTTCGACATCGGGACATTCATTGACTTGACTTTAGATCATGCTATCTAGTCCAATATTTCGCTGATGCAACTACAAGTTTAACAAGCATTCCACTTCCTTTTCTATCGATTACATAAACAGATCCAATCCTATGCGAAGAATCTTGTTCAAGAGTAAGTGAAGCCGATTTGATTTACGCTACTCGGATATACTCCCCTTTTGTCACCCGGTACTAACAGATGAATAATTAGAGGCCACTGTTTCGTGCAGACCAGACTTGGTGCTTTCTGTATGGGATATGGGATGGTGGATATAGCTTTCTTTTCTTTTCGATTGTAGATTCTAGAGTGGTTGGTAGCTGGGGAGTATTGTCTCCCGAGAATCCAAACCATAATTCCAGAAAGCTGGCGGAAGGGTTGTTGAAAAGGCATGGGCATGAAGGCTAACCCTTGGGCGTTAGGAGAGCTTCAATTCTATGGGTTTCTGCCCCAGTGACGCTGTCTTCCCAACTGCTAATTCTGGGGTAGGGCCTTTGCGATGAGTAAGGGAGGTAGTCATGCACAGGTTGGAGAGTATGAGAATGGCTGTTTGCGAGTAGATCTGGAGTGTTTATATACAAGCATCCCCCATTCCCACCTCTAATGCAACCCCCAGACTCCACAATATGTCTCATAGTTCCACATGCCCATTCCAATCCTCACCTTCCATCTCCCAACCCTTCCTCCCTTCCCACTCACCCAACCGGATTAACCCGACACAACAACATCCCCCCTGTCTTCCTCTCCACACACTCCCTCACCTCCAAAATCCCCCGATCCGTACTAACATACATACTCTCCCCCACCGCCCTCAATCCCTTCACGTACCCCCTCCGATCCCCCAACACCAAGCCCTCCAAATCCTGCACCCCCATCCACACCCTCCGCGTCGGCTTCGACACCATCTGCAGCTTCGACAGCACCGGCGTGTTATTGTAGTACTTCAAGCCGACCCACAACCGGCGCGTAGAGACGTTCGTCTGTGTTACCAGCAACCTTTCTGCCCCCGGTAGCTGCTTTAGGCCGCCGAAGCCCGAGCCCGCCCCATCATCATCTTCTTCTTCTTCCGGCTGGGATGAGAAAGTAGGCGAGAGCGCGCTGGGTGGTGGCGGGGTGGGACCGCCGATGGTGACGGTGGAGAGGTAGCCGGATTTTTGCATCTGCAGCATCAGGGTGTGCAGGAGCGTTGTGGAGGGGAGGGAGGTCAGGCCGAGGCGGGCGAGGGAGGCGTTTTGGAGGTGCGAGCAGGCGTGGGAGAGGAGGACGAGGGACATGGTTGGTGGGAGTTTGGGTTGTGCGCGATGGCTGGGCGCCGGCGAGCTGGGGTGCTGGCACGTGCGCGGGTCCTTTTGGGAGGCGCGGGGGGGTGTTGGTTTGATGTTTGTGGAGTTGTGCTGTTGAGGGGGGTGGATGTCGTGGACGGAGGTGTGTTGGAGGGGTAGATTGAACCCCCTTAGAAGAACCAGTTGTAGGTGACGTCTCTTCTATGTGTGTTGAAGCCAAATAGTCGAGTCGAAGAAGTGAGGTCTTCTCGCGGTAGGGCTGGATATATTTTGGCAGAGATCAGCCCTATGACAAAACCACCACCCATAATTCACTGTGGTAGATCTGGCTCACAATAAATAATAGGACTCGCAGCAAACTTGGAATATCGGGACCAAGTGGTACAGATTATTACACATCCAATTGATCTACGGACGCCAAAACACCACCAGATCCATCAGTATTGTCCTTTCTCAGAATCTACGCATCCAACATCTCCTCATCCTCCTCATCTTCTTCCAAAATCCCGATACCACTATCAGGCCTCTTTTTCCCCCTCACCTTCCCTCTCTTTACCTCTACATATCCTTCAACCTCCCTAAACCCATCCTTGAATCTGCACGCACTGACCGGCGTCAAAAGACCTTTGTGCTCCGCCACTTCTGCTCCTCTCTGTTGACCATCTTTGAGGTGGGTTTCCTTGACCCCTTCGATCTTCTCCATACACTGCGCCATTTCCGCCTGGATGGCTTCTACCGCTTTCACACCCGCAGCTTTTTCTTGCTCCAGCATCTTGATCAGCCTCGATTTTTCACGATCGATCTTCGCCATATCGGCCTTTGCCCCTTCGAGACCGGACGCCAATTCTCCCACCACGACGTTCAAGCTCCCGATCTCCTTCTCTCCTGCTTCTTTAGCGTCCCCAACCTCGGTCTCCAGTGCCCGGATGATCTTTTGTTTCTCATTGACGGCGTCCTTGAGTTCTCGTTCCAGTGCTTCGAGCTGCTTAATTCTTTCTCCTCTCTCAACTGCCTCTTTCTCAGCTGCTCGTCTTCCGTTAATCTCGGCTGCAACGTGACACTCAAGATCCGCAACGGCTTCGTCCATTTCGCCTCGAAGTTCAGCCAAGGCAGTACTATGTCCGGCTTCCATCTGAGTAATCAACAGTTCTAGCTTCCCCACTTCAACCCTATAAGACTCAAGAGCGTCCTGGAGCTTCTGTATTGATCGCTGCTTCTCATCAACATCACTTTCTAATTCCTTGACTCTGAGTGTTGTCTGCTCGACTACTGTCTCCAAGCTGTGCGCCGTGCTCTCGGCATGATCGGCTCTCGACCTTTCTGTTGACTGTACAACAGAGATGGCCTCTGCATTCTTCCGTGAACGATCTAATTGTTGGAGAACTGCATTGAATTGGTTTCGTAGATTGGATTCTTGGGTTTTCGAAGTCGATAGTGCTTCTTCTGCCAATAGAGCTTGAGCTTTTAGAGTCCGTAATCGGTCCAGCATGTTGTCAATTATTAGCTTCGGGTCTTCTGTAGCGAGACCCAGAGCAGTTTCCCCAGGAAAAAGGTATTCCAGCGACAAACGAGCCGAGCGGAAAACATCGCTGTCGGTGAAGGGTGGTATAGATGCTTGAACTACTGCTCCTATCACAGGCGGAGCCAAGGGAAATTGAGTGATTTCGCGAAGGACATTGCCGCTACCTTCAGCACTGACCACGAGGTTTTCGTCGTCAACATTGTCGTTCTGGGAGCTTGAATGCGGCGGGGTTGGGTCGTGGAAGATGTCGTCGGTCACAAAAGGATCAGCCGTCATCGACCCCTCCCGCATTTCTTCCTTGAGTCTTCCGATTTCGTTCTCTAATTCTTGAATTCTCACCGTGTCCCCTCCACTATCATTCGAGCTATCCGCAACCTCTTTCCCTAACTGCCTCGCTAATTCTAATTCAGTCTTCAGCTCGTGTATTTGTTGCACCATTTTTGACGTTGATCTCTTCTCTTCATCAATGTCGTTGATCTCCTCACTCATGTGGTTTCTTCTCAATCGTCGCTTGGTCCGCTCATCGAGTGTTTGACGCAATGAAGGAATCTGAAATTCGCCAGAGACACGTATTGTTGGCGATGGTGTCAAAGATGGAGAAGGGAGAGACCCTGCTAAAGTCGTTGGAAGTGATACGCGTCTTCGAGGTTTTTCAGCAAGTAAACGAGGCCATGAGGGGGCGGAGGACTGAGCAGCAGTTGCCAGTGTAGTACGCTTAATATGTGGAGTGAGACCGGTTGATGAGGAGGAGGAGGTAGAGGCCTCGGGTCGAGGATCGGAGAATCGAACACGTTTCTTTGGCTTGGTTGGCGTCTTTGTTTCCCCAAGAGTGGTCTGCTGGGATTCATCACGATTGGTTGACTGTGAGACGGTTGTTTGACTCGGCGAATCAGCCTGACCACTGCTGCTACGTCTCTTACGCCGAACAGCTATGGGTCTGTCATCGGAGACAGACTCTCCAGCAGGGTATCTCGCCATGCCAAAAAGCCTCAGCGCAGACGAAAAGATATCAGGATGCAGATTCAAGGTACTAAAACATGATTTTGAGATGCTTCAATAAACAACAATGGATGGTCGGAAGCAACGAGGTTCATATAGTAACAGATGAGAAGCAGAGACAGAACACTGAAGATATAGGCTACAACATTATTTGATAGATCATCTGTTGATGTAAACAATCGCCTAGCCCTAACCCCGGCACGGGCTAAGGCCGCAGAAACACGTCACGGCGTGTCAACGATTGGATGTCACGACATCACGGGACAAGACTATTCTACCTAGAGAACCAGTACAGTACTCCGTACCCAGGCAGCACAGCTTTGATGTGAGTAACAATTGATTAGCTACCTTGCTTAGCATGCTTGGTTCATACGTGAGCTTGCCTGGCCGCTTCAATCACATGAAGATAGCTACACGATCATTGTGTCGTTGAGCTGTAGAGCAGCAGATGTCTGGATGTCTATTTGCAGAAGGAGGTACCAAGATCTTGAAATTGTACACTACCACCGTACATAAGGTACCTTAGGAGAGCACCACTGGGGCACTCATACGCTTCAAAAGAAAAGCTATGTTCATACACCTTCCTAGAATTGCACCCTGGCCCGCCCTTGTCCACGCCGCGACTTCTCACAAATGCATTTGAGGAAGGTGTTCGCAAGGCTGGAATTCTGTTAAGGAGATCACTAAGACGGGTAACCTTTCCTTCAGCTTGCGCCATGCCCAATCGGCATGTCGTCAGATCACAAACCCGCCAAGTCGTCCTATCCGTCAGCTCCTAAACCTGCTTCCTCTTCGACTACTTCGCCCATCCCATGTGTTAATCATTCGAAGGCGTCGTGTCCAGTGCTGAACTGCAGCAGCCGCAACATCTGATGAGAAAGCTTGCATGATGCATTAGACTTCGCAAAGACACCGGAGTCAGCTCACAAGGCAAACCATATTGTGTGTGGAGGAAACCAAACATGGTCATCAGTATAAGAACGTCGATATCACAGAGTCATGGATAAAGTGCTCCAGCTATTCAAGTCCTCCACCTCCCTGTTACCATCCACTGCAGCCTCTGCCACTTCTGTCTACAGTGGCGGTTCTTCAAACCTAACAATGTCCGAGTTATTTCTCCAAGCTCTACCGGCGGAGATTCTCAACCAGATCCTTGCCTATCTGGATCCGCTATCTCTACTCAGCCTTTCCCGAACATCGCATCTCTTACGAAATCATGCCCAGAACGACCTGCTATGGGCCAGGTTGGTTTCGGAGAATGTGCCCAGGCCTGTGCAAAGTCCCTCTCCGTGCCTCAGCTGGAAGGATCTCTACCTCGGGCATTATCCCTACTGGTTCTTGCCGCGTCACAAACTTTGGTTCTCTGATAAAGTCAGCAGTGGGAGTACAATGACTGGCAACGTTGTTATTGCACTCTACGACCAACGGCGGGGTTGCATCGAAGCATACCGGCTTGTGGCTGAGCATGGCCCTCACACAATTCATCAATGGGAATGGAACCCTGATGTCATTATCCACACCTTCAATCCAAAGGTCCAACTTTGGCGCGACGACCCTGTGATCAAGCTCCATGTTCGAAGTTCTGACAGCCGTGGCAGATCACAGATGGAAACCCCCATGCCTACAGGTGCAGCGCACGGAGTCCGTTCGATGATATCGCTCTGTCAAATTATTCCAGACGAGCAACAGGATGAGAGTATGGCTCTTTGGCCTCCCGCAATTTGTCCAGCGCCACACCGTGTCCGGAATAAAAGCTCTACCATGTTTCGCGGAGAGGCCTGCAAGCCTGCAATCATGGCTGAGGCCAGCGATAGCACGTTCCGTATACGAAGGTGGGTAGATCCCGGAAGCATGCGGGCGCATTTGGGGATTAGAATTGGAGAGGACGTCATGACGTTCAGCACCCTGACTGAAGAGTCGTATACGCCTACGAAGGAAAAACCATGGCAGGGGATATGGGTCGGTGACTATGCGGGGCATGGATGTGAGTTTTTGTTTGTGCTGCAAAAGGACGTGGAAGGTCCAGCCCCAGACACCATGTTGGACCGTCTCCCTGGCGGAACAGAAATAGACAGATCTTGTACAGGGAGACTAGAAGCCATAAAGTTGACTGGCGATAACAATGTTCCTCGAGGGGAGTATACCTGGATTGCCGAGGACATTGGGACCAAAGGGATCATCAGGATCGCTCAGGAAGATATCTTTAAGGGAGCACGAGTTGTCAGAAGTCGAGGCAATACTGCTGTCAGAGGATATAGGAATCGTAAGTCTTCCGTTCAGCATTTTGATATGCGACAATGATCAACCAAGCAAACAGCTACGTACATATCGACGCAATTAATCATGATCTCTCATGACAGCCTTGCCCAATACTGGGAGGTAAGATCTACCACTTGACGACCATTCTCCTCCCCGTACTTATCGTTCCGCATAGGAATTCGGACACATATCCTTCTATTCGCGTGTGAATATCGATGAATACCTAGACATGTGAATTGCCGCTTGGCTTTTACAATACAGCTTGGAAGCGTTGGAAGCTTTGTATATATAAGGCAGATACTCCACGTACATATGAAACAAATGATTGATGCTTGGGATGTTGAGGCAATGTCACTTTCTCAGTCTCCCCTCCGAGTAGACTTCTTGCGTATTCGTAGTTATGGTGCTATGAACTCGCAAGCTTTCTCGCAAGCCGAGCCCATATCGGACCCAGGCTTTTTTATTCTCAGGAGTACGCGTTCTTGTTCAAAGGCGCCACCTGTGAAGCTATCGGAACATTCTCAATTCGTTATCGCGTGATAAATTCCAAGCCTGGTCAAATCATCCATTCCGAAAAGTCGTTGATTTGTAGGTAAAGTAGATTTGATGCGTTGTGAAGTCATCCAGACGTCAATCAAGAACGATTGGTCAGAAATAGTTTCTAACAATACCCGCAGCTTTCAAGATTCTTGTATCGCAGCCCACTCATCTGTCGAAGATTTCGATAAAGCATTGCTTCAACCCGGAGATTCACAGGGCTTCACTACCTATTCGTACCTTACGGAGACTCGACCGATCTTGTTGCTTTTGCGGAGGCTGTGAAACATTCACAAGCGCCGAGATCTTGCTCCTTGACGTCAGCCCTAAGCCGACTTTACGAGTCCCTGACATCTTTGTACGACCTACTTTTGGCATCGTCAATATGTCCTCGGCATCTGTCAATCGGTAGATTTTGGTATTTGCATCGCTGCTTGAAGCAACTTCTTTCTACATTCGAAGGTCCTGCCCTATCGCCAACATTATAACCCTTGTGGGCCCGCCGCAAGAATCCTTACGGCGGAGCTGATAACCATACCATTAACCCAACATGCGCCTGCCCATCCGCCCCAGAGCGAATGGTGATGGGGGTCCATCCACCACTGCTCTTGTCGTGAGCTGCAAGCACCCATCCGCCGACGCAGCTGCGCTAACCAATCGTTAGGTCGCTATCATATGTGCTTCCGCTTTGTTCCTCTCGGTATCAACATTCATGTATCTTCGATCACTGCGGCGCGCATATTCAAATCCGAGATATGTACCTACCTCGTTCCTCAAATCCCGGTGGCGGTCATGGACTCCTGGTTCCCTCAAATATGGTCGCATATTCAACAAGGCTACGTCTACACCTCTATCTACCGTACCCACCCAAACCCGCAATGTCGACACATCGTATACTCCTTCAGTCACAACCAACGAGCCGACCACACAATCTCTAACCGAAACGGCCACTACAACTAACAATGGAATCGACCGCAACACCTCTATCCGCAGCATCATGACCCTTCCACCCTACAGACCCGCCCCTTCCCCTTCGGAACGCCTCATTGCACGCGAAGGCGAGCGCGCAGGGGTTGATACGGTCGTTGAGTTCCCCGAAACTGCCGACGAAGAAGAACAGCGCAGGGAAGAAGATATGGAAGCTCTTTACCAAGTACGGCAAGCACGTCGCCACGAGCAAACCGAGCGTAACGAACGTCGCCGAGAACGCCAAGCAGCTCGCGAAGCAGGTGACTGGGCACGTTTGGAACAATTGCGGCTGGAAAGCCAAATGCGCACGAGAGCTAGGACAGGCAGCAACACCAGTAGCCCTTTTGCGAGCATAATAAACGTAAATGCAGCTGGTATTGACCCTACCGCTCTCCCAGGGGTCCGCGACCGCCGTGTCAGCAGTGTTAGCTACGCCTCCCTAGGTCTGGCCCGCCACGACGGCACCAGAATCCGAGCCGATAGCGTTGAATCCAACGACCAGCGCCCACTTCTCGACTCCGCAGCCAGTATGGGTGGTAGTATCCCTGGATCAAGGAGAAGTTCGCTCTTCACAACACATCCGCAGCACCAGCGCGCGCCGAGCGCGGAATCCGTGATCAGTGTCGACTCCGATGCAGCAGATACGCCGTATACGTCTAATCGGAGCGGCAGTGATCCGCCGCCCCCTATCCTTACACCTAGCGCGAGCCATGGTACCGAAAGTAGTAGCGAAATGAACGGAGAGCCGCTTGGGGAACCCCCTGGATACGAGGATGCGGCGGATGGAAGACGTGGGAGTGAGCCAGAGGAAGAAGCGCCACCATATACGAGCCCGGTGGCAGAGAGGGGAGCGACCGATGTACCGAGATTGCCGTCGATAAGAAGGATACCAGCGATCGAGGTTACTGGGACGACGCCAGCGAGTAGTGTTCCTGCCACGCCGATTGAGGGACCGCAGGAGTGGAGGCGATGATGAACGCGTTTGGGTGGGATGTGTGAATATTCCTCCATAATTTTGATTGGGTTGCTATATTGAAGCATGATGGTGAGAAGGGGGATCGAGACACGGAGACAGAGACACTTTGCTGGAACACCACTATCCTCTAAGCTTCACCAGTCCTTCTCAGAAAATACCTGGCTGGCCCATAATTGCACTATGGCCTTGCGAAAAAAGAACGCAGGACCAGACCATTGGAGCACAGCAAACACCGCGTTTTGTACTATAAGCATTCCAGCGACGTTTCTTGCCAGCGAGCCAGGAAAAATGCCTGACCCTTTTCAGCTCGAAGATTGAAAGATTTAGTGAGGAAATATTTGGAGAATGATGGCTTTTTGGAGAGAAATTTGCAGCGAGTTGTAGATATCGCTTGACATTGTTATTCACAGCAGTCTTAGCACCAGCATCGATCTTTCAATGATGTAACGCTTTTTAAGCAGTTAAAGGTTGGTGTGCAAGTTCACACTTCGCATCGATCATAACAATGTATTCACCGGCTGACCTGACCATCCTACTTCTCTAGGAATATTTGGCGGGTTCATCTCCGCAATCAACTGGCACTTGATACTTGACAGTCGAGGATTAGGATCGTTGCCGAAGCAGGGATTTACCAATATAAACTTACAAGGCTGCCTCGACATACTCGCCTCGATCTGCTGAACCACCACAACTCTCCTCCATTGATCTAGGTCGGGTCATGGAGCAGTCGCAATCATACATGGTGGCTGGTGGCAGAAATTCTCAAGATGGCTCGGGACTCTGCCTGCTATCTCCAGGTGCGTGTCGTTGCCCAGTGCTCGCAACAAAACCCGCAATGGTAGCTGATGGAACAGTGCTCAGATGACGAGAAATGTTCGAGGACTTTCAAGCTCGCGGATCCTTTAAAGGCCCTTATGACAATGCTAAATGAGAAAGCGAGCTGCATCAGGTCTTGCCGCCATGAAGCCATGTGAACTCTTTGATCTCATCGCAGGTACCAGTACTGGAGGGTACATAAGAAAACCTGGGCGCTGTTCGATTGAAGCTAGTTGTCCCAAGTCTCATCGCTATTCTTACTTGGCCGCCTTGAAATGCACGGAGATGGGTGCATTGATGTTTATGCAAGAATCCTAAGCACCATATTCAACAAAGCTCTGCGAAATCGTCGCTTTCTGAGAGGTACACTCCGAGTTCAAAAAAGGCAGTCGCACGCTCTTGGAGGCCTTGTCGTACCTGTAGAAGGCCGCGCCCTTCTCAACAAGAGAGGCAGGCAGAGACCAATATAACGGGCAGGACCGTTTAACCCTACAAGGGCATGCCTGCCAGGTATGAGATAGCCCACAAGAGAACAGGAATTCGAATCACCGAGTTGGTTGAAAACACGAAGCAGACAGCAACAGCGGGTTCATCGACGTGCTTCTTTCCCATGGCGAAACAAATACATATCACGGAAAAGCCTCGGCGCAGCACAAGAAACCGTTCTCTTTGATCGGTTGACGGACTCTACGAGATTGTTGGAGGGTTGGGTAAGAAGTTGGACTTGGGGGACGGTTTGAAGGGATGAGCTTGGTGAATGGGGGATTGTGTGGGATGGGGAGGAGGGAAGTTCTGGGAAAGTGGCGTGGGAGATGTATCAAGGGGGGAGAATATCAGATGAGCATGGGTTGCTGCATGTGATTCCGTTTATACAGACGTAGGGGTAATAAGAATCAGACAAACACTCGAAGGAAAAAGGCAATGAACCAGTCCAAAAAGAAAAAGTATGAAAATGTGTTCTGTCATCGTTAGCTCTAACCTCACCATGTCACTCTCGTCACTGCAGAAAATCCTAGTCGATCAGTAGATTAAAAAATCTAAAAATGAGTGTATTACATAAATTCCTGATCGAAAAGAAAAAAGACGTAATTTTTCCACTTAATATCTGTATTTTCAGTCTAACTGTATTCTTTTTTTATTTTACATCTTTCAATTTCGTTTAATATTCAGCTCTTTCTTTCATCAACGTCAGAGCGAGAATTTTTTCTCCTAAAACCAGCGAGTTCTTTCTTCGTGTAATTATCTTAGTATAAATCTCAAAGTTAGCTGAATTAGAAGAAAGTGAAGGAAGTTGATGGGGACGACGGACGGACGGACGGACGGGGATGGAAGGAAGGGGGGAGGGCGGTCAGGTGAAAAAGAGGAAGAGCGAACTGAAAAAGGAAAGGGAAAAGTGAAAGGGGAAAATATGTCTTGTTCTCCTAGATGTCACATTGAATACTCGCTTGCATTTTTGCTCTGTTTCGCCTTCAAGGGAACTACAGTAGTCTATTCTCGACCAAGAATAATCTCGGGCGTAGATGGCGTTTCTGAGAGTTGTCTTGAGTGTAATTGGGTTAGCACACTTCCATACCATATAGGCTTTGCCTTTGTAATATCGCCCTGCCTCCAACTCCATCGGCATATCGCTTAAAAGGTTATTGAATGCTTTCCTGAGGATCGCAGTAGACCTCCAAAGAAGACGTCGTCCACAAACCATATGGGCCTAAATCAGTGATTTAGCGAGATACTGTACAGCAAGTAGCCAAACCAGCGTTGGCTCCTTGCGACAGTCTTTTCAGCTTCGCGTTCTTTGGCTGCGGCATCAGGACGACGGTTGACAGCTAAGGCCAACGGGTATGCTTGGAAATGATATCTCGTGACTCGAGTTTATGTCAAGTTGATAGCAGCTGATTTCGTTGGCTACGGATGATGAAAGTATATGCGCCGCGATATCATCCCAAATCAAAAGCTGCAGCATGCTGGTCATACACTCTTTTTTGCTTCGAATACATACGGAATTCTCTTCGGTTTCGGCAGGTCGATTAGCCGCCATGTCCGTACGGACTGACTCCGCGAAAAAGAACTGCTTGTGATCTCTCTACATCCCATTGTTTGATGTTGTCCCGGATACGAGTGGCTGCGGATCAAATTGCGGCATACCGCCTAAGGAAGGAACGATTGCTGCTAAGCTATGTATGTCTGTCTAAATTAGGTACCGCGGGTGAAAGTAGCGCTGAAGGAGCAAAACGACATGGAAGACAGAAAGTACGATGACAAACGATACGGCCATCGAAAAATCTATCAACAACGAAAGAATACAACCCTTTGAGCGCCGTCAAGAAACTGAGCCAGACCAATGAATTATTAATCTTCCTCATGCTCATCCCCGAACAACTTCCTCAAATGCCCTCCTTGCTTTTGGAGTAATGCTTCAAAACCTCCCTTCTCCAAAACCTTGCCATCTCCTAGCACGACAATCTCTCGGCAGCCCTTCATCATCTCCCTGTCATGCGTAACAACAAGAACTCCGACGCCCTTCTTTTCCAACTTCCCAATCATCCCCTGAATATGTCTTGCGCTCTCTGGATCCAGCCCGCTCGTCGCTTCGTCCAACACCAGTATCTTTGGCTTTCTCACAACAGCTCTAGCAATCGCTATCCTTTGAGCTTGACCACCACTTAGTCCTGTTCCGCCGTCGCCAATGAGCGTGTCGTAACCGCAGGGCAAGCTCATGATGAAATTATCGATCCCCGCTAACACAGCTGCGGCGCGGATTCTGGGAAGCGAAGCTAGGGGCGAAATTTCGGAAAGGCCATATGAGATGTTCTGAGAGATGGTGGCTGAGAACAGGACTGGGGTTTGAGAAACAATAGCGATGAGCGAGCGCATTGTAGGAAGGTGGAGGGTGTCGATGCGGCAGGACGACATGGTCAGTTTGCCTGAGGTGGGTGGATAGAGACCCAAAATTAGAGAGGCGATTGTAGACTTTCCTGAGCCCGAGAATCCTACCAGCGCTGTAGTCGTGTGCGGCGATATGGTGAGGGAGATAGAGGAAAGAATGGAAGCTGTCGGTCGTGAGGGATAGGTGAAGCTTAGATTAGTGAGCTGAATGGCACCTGGATTTAATAGGCGGATGTGACCAGTATGCTCGTGTGAAGACTTGTAAGGAAGCTTAGCGAGACGGAGGAGACGAGTGGCTGTATCACGCGCGGAATTGATCTGGGGTACTAAAAATACAATGTAAGTAACTGGCCCAATTTAGGGGCACTAGAAGACTCACCAAAGGCAATTATGCCATTGGCATTTGCGATACTGAAGAGTAGCATTGTAAAGACGGTGAGAATGTCTTCGGTCCTCGGCCCCTTAGAAGAAGCGAGTACGGCACCATAATAAAAGATCATCGCTGCAGAGATTTAAGTTTTGGGTCGTTTAACAAAAGGGTAAAGAATTGCTCACCAGTAACGAAGATGATACCAGAATCTGACAAACCAAAGAAGAAGCCAGAGTATGCCGCTCTCTTCAAACCGACAATCCTTGCCCGCTCTGTGGCCCTTAAGTATTTGCCTTGGAAGTACCTTTCTAGCGTCAAAGCCCTAACGGTCCTAATGTTTCCGAAAGTCTCTGTGAAAATAGAGTTCGCGGCTTCACCGGCAGCATTACTTCTCCCCTCCCACTTTCCACTGACAGCTTCGAAGGCTCTGGTAACCCCATACATGAAAGGCCCAGAGGCAAGTCCGACCAGAGTAAGCTTCCATGATACGACAAGACTCCAAGTAACAGCTATCACAACCATAGTAACAGCAACGAAAACGAGGCCTGCAAATCTGCCTAAAAGATTCCTCATCTCTTCAGCGTTGCGGTCCAAACATTCCGTGAGCCGCGCGAGATCGTTTTTATCTCTGTCAAACCATGCGCGTGGCTGATCAAGGATACGTTTCATAGCCTGAATCCGTAATGTGTCGATCCAAGCCTGACCGCAGTACTCGAGGAGAAAGTGCATGCAGTAGGAAGCGGAAGAGTCCACAACAGCCACACCAAGCACCGATATAGACCATTTGAGTGATTCTTGCGAATGATTGTTACTAGAGAAAAAAGTTGCGAGAAGTTTCGAAAACACCCAGGAGAATGTTGGTGTCGCTGCAGCATGGACTGCAGCGCACAGGAAGCCGCAAACCAGTGCGATACGCTTCCGCCATGTCAAGGTGGGCCATATAGTAGACAATATCCCTGATATCGGGGCAACACGTCGCTCTTTCTCAGCCTTAGTAAGCCTAAGTTTATGCTTGGGCATTGCGACCCCGACTGTTCTTGGGGATCTTATGTCTGATGTTGAGCCTTGCAAAGTGGTACCCCGCTGAGGAGTGCTTGGATCGAGTGCCTTTCGAGTGCCAAGCACAGGACCCACCGCTTTCATTTCAGTCAATTCCACCTCGTTTGGTAGGGGAGGCAACTCGGGGATCAAATGGTCCATTGCCTCAATCGGCTGTAAATCCGTACGTTTCGGTTGGGAACTTGACATCCTGTGAGTTGTAGACATACGGCTCAGTGGAAACGTGAACGCAGTTGGGGATAATGGGGGTACCAAGCTTCGGGAATGGCGTCCAGCCTCTAGATTTCCGGGCTTTGGAGAGAGCACATTAGGAATATAGCTTTTTCTTGGAAGTACTTGGATGTCCATCGAATCGCGAGAGATAATCGATGCCGGCGGAGATTCCGGGTGTGTGGTCGGAGAATATGGTTGATGCCGTTTCTTTGGTGAACTTGGAAGCTGCTCGTTCAAGGGTAAATCATTGAGTTCCTGGGGTATTCCAAGAGGACCATCTACTAGTCGCTCCAAGGTATGCCTGAACCCTTCCTGAACGATCACTCCATTGTCCAGTACATAGGCGAAGTCGCTGTCGTGAATATGCGACATGTCGTGGGTGATGATGATCGTCGTCTTTTCTCGGCGCCATGCTCTAATAGCGTTCATCACGCGCGCTTTGCTAACGTGATCCAGAGCACTGGTGGCCTCGTCAAGAATGAGGATCGGAGTATCCCGAAGGTGAGCTCGAGCAATGGCAATCCTCTGCTTCTGGCCGCCACTCATGGCATTACCTCCGTTTCCGACAACGGTGTCCAAGCTCTGCGGCAGGTCTTGGATGGTATCTCGTAAACCCGCAAGCTCTATAGCCTTTTGCACCTCCTTTTTCTTGGTTTTCTCAGGATTCCTGATACCGAACATGATGTTTTTGTATATCGTTTCGTTAAACAAGACACTTTGTTGCTGGACTAAAGTCACATTCTTTCGTAGCCAAGAGATGTCAATTGTCCGGATGGCGTTTCCATCGATCATGATCTCACCGGAATCTGGGCTGTAGAATCGCATGAGCAAGTTCCCTAGTGTGCTCTTTCCAGAACCACTCCTTCCTATGACAAACGAAGTTTCCCCTGCCGGAAAGAAAAAACTGGCGTTATCGAGAGCGAGTCGATCTGGACGAGAAGGGTACGTAAAGGAGACCTAAAAGATATTAGTTTCGCATAAACTGACTGTACAGATTTACTTACATTTCGGATTTCGACATCACCTTTGCAGTTTCCGAGCGTCTTACAACCAACCATGCTAGTGACTTTGCGCCCTCTCTCCATCTGAATCAAGGCGGCTTTGAGTGTAGCTCCTGCTGCTCTTCCCTTCTCGAGCACAATCATTTGCGGTATAATCTGTTCAATTGCTTGTGCCGCCATAAGACACGCCCAGAATGCCGTCAAGATCTGACCCGGGTTTTTCTTGCCTTTATCGACCAGATGGCTGCCATACCAAAAGCCTTGTACGAACATCCCCAATGTAACAAGGCGTATCAACCCAATCTGCAGAGCATTTTGTCGGGCCTGGATGAGATAGAATCTAGCAGCTTTATGGACAGCCTGGGCGTATTGCCATGACTGAAAGTCTTGTCCATTGAAGCATTTGACCGTATCGATTGCCGAAATCGAATTGTTCGCTAGCTGAGACGCTCGGGTGAGCTCCTTCGCCTGAGCCTCGATGCTTGGCTGCATTCTAGCGGAAATCCAAGCTAAAGTCAAGGCCGATATCGGTGCTGTTGCAAGCGTGACCAATGTCAAATTCCATGCCGTGTAAAACGCTACGCCCAGAGCTGCGAGAGTCGTTACTGCATATTGAATAGCAAAGCCAAGTGGCTGTGATGTCGCGAGCTGAAGCTCTCGTACATTACTGCAAACCTAATTAGAATTAATCAGGAAGCTACCGGGCTTTACTTACTTTTGTAGCCGCGATATTAATGTGTCAATCCCTGATTTCCGCATATCGTACCACTCCATTTCCTTCTCCAGCATGCCCTCAAACAACTTATCCCTTGCACTTTTCGCCTGGAGTTCCCCAAACAGAATCCAGAACATGAAGTAGCCAGCATTGAGTAAGCCACTGGCGGAGCCCAGCCCCACAAGCGCAAGCCCGTACATTGAAATCTTCCTGAGGAGATCAGACCCGCTGATAGTCCCTGCCCCAAAACTCGTGAAGCAGTCAAATACCTTTCCCAAAAATATTGAGAGGGCAGGTATGATGATTCCTGAAGCCACGGACAGGGTAAGCGCCAGCAGAAGGGGAATGATATGTGGTCTCGTTGTAAAGTTGAAAAGGGAGCGCCAGCCGGGGCGTTCGACAAGGTGGTCGCCGTCGACCTGGCGTTCGGGATCCGCAGGATGTCTGGCACCCTCATCCATCGGGTTTTCTTCGCAAGAGAAAATGCTGTCTTTTTTTGTCGGTGGAAGTCGCTTGATCCTCGTAAACGGGCATGATCTGTGGGTCGGAAGTGAAAGCTAAGATATCAAGAATTGAGTATCAGCTAGAAGTGACATTTCATAAAGAATAATACATCGAAAAGAACGTGTGAGACAATAGTAATCGAGTGGGGTGGGCGAGCTGAATGCGTACCTCACAATGGGAATGCGTAATTAAATTTGTTGTGTGCCGCTTGGTATTGTTCTCTCGCAAATTTACCTAGCAACGTGCGCGTAAACAATGAGATTGTACGAAGCTCATGTGATCTTATTGTGAAAACACATTGAAGAAGGGAGCTCGACACCTATAGAGGTAGGGAAAAATGAAGTCACAAGACTAGAGTAGTGAACTTTGGAGGCCATAGTTGTCCGGATCAAGCGACAAGGACGCGAGACTCATATTCCCATATGGATATGCCCTACTGCAAGTCATGAATGATTGACGATATCGCGATTGCAAGGTACTCAGTATTGTCCAAATGATGTCTTACGGGATGAAGGTTAAGTTATGTAGGCTCGAATTCGGAGGATGACGGTGTCTGAGTGACAACTTCGACTGTATTTCAGTCTACGTCGAATTGATGGACCACACATTATGTATCCTTCTTGGCGTCATCTGGGTGCTCCCTCTCATACACCCAGTCGTTCAAGCCCTCGCGGTTCCTGACATTGATTAGACCAATACAGCAATTAAACGTCTTGAGCGTACCTTGCAATCTCGATAGCATAGAACTGCATACGCATAGCTAGAATAATGAAGTCAGCATGGATGCCGTCCAACGCGTCGCACTTCGCAGACCGAATATCGTTTCCTTCTCCCCGTACTCGAATTTGGGATTAGACCTCAGCATAGTCCCAAAATTATAATCCTCCACCGTCTTATCGTATGCCATCATAAAGTTCCGCCACTTCTCTTTCCCTTCCTTGCTCTTCATCTTGTTCTCATCGATCGTTTCTCGGGGATCAAACTCAGGAAATTCCTTCCTGAAATGCTCGTAAATCTCATCGTCCATTTTCGTGAGTCGTAGGCTAGATCCCCGCATCTTCTCGAGTATTGCCCAATATGTAGCCATGTGCTGTACGGCTGGGGTTTGCCATGTCAGCTGAAATGGATTTTGATGTAGAGCAATGTCGTCCAGGCCTGGGGTAGCGTGGTAGGATGCAGACCTTTGACGGCAAATTGCTTCTCCATCTGATGCCATGCTCAGCAATAGGGCTTACAATGGCGGGTCTGAACTTACGTCCTCAAAATTGTCCGCCTGCTCTGGGGTCAGGCTTGCGCCTGCTGGTCCGAGAGACATAGTCGATGAAAATAGGCGTGTGCTACTGAATAGATATGATCAATTACTAGGAAGCCGAGCAAGCTACTCCAGTTGATTGGTATCAGAAGTACACTCGAAGCTTGTTAATCGCGTGCTATTGATGTTAAATTGTGGTTGCGGATTTGTTCGTAAATTGTGACGTTATACTATCTCGCATCTACAGAATTTACATTCGACAATGACTACGATACGATTTTGCGAAACGCACCGAAAATCTCATCTGAAAATACAAGCCTTCTTGCAGTCTCTTTGCTGACTATGGATAATCGAGACTTCTAGCTAATGCCTCCTCGAGGAGTGTTTCGACCTCTCACAGCAGGCCATATGAGAGCGCGTCATCCAAGACCAGCCAGCCGTTTTCCACCTTGCTTAGTTGACTTCAAGGCGTACGTCTGTCTCTACATGTCCTCCACGGGTAAACATGCACGCCTCGATTTTGCCTGCTTCTTGAGTCTACTGGTTGTGTCTCAAGAACGAGGAATACTGCCCTTGTTGTAGCGAATTCAGTCGGTTTAGGCTCATCTTGGGCGCGGTTGGTACTCATTACTTGCTCGCAGAAAGCGTCGTAAAGGTGTGATTTCGAAGATAACATGTCGTCTATATTCCCATCTCAACCCTTCTTTCGCCGCTTCGCAGGCCTTGCTGATGGCTCTCCTGGCGGACTCGCGTCGTCTTCGGTAGCTTCCGAGTGTTGGAGTTTCTCTACGGGCTTACTTTGATCTTCGAGTACTGTAGTGTTGTCCGCCTCCGAAGGACTAGAATCCTCATCGCTGAATTGTGAGACTTCATCAGAAAGGGTAATGGACTCGTCTTCATCTTCATCGAAACCATTGAACTGATCATTTTCGTCCACTTGGCTTTCTGTGACAGTGTGGTGTTCTGGTTTTCCCGCTGGATTGGACGCGGGGTCTTCCGGCTTTCTTACCTTTCCCATCTCTCCCAGGACCCCTTTCCTACCTTCTATGCCTCTGTTTCCTTGCCCTTCCACCACTGGCGGAGGTGTAAACCACGGTATCTTACCTCTCAGAAAGTCATTGAGTACTATTTTTGCGACACCATCAACGTCCGCTTCCCCTCCTTTAAGGAGCCTTCCACCTTTCCTAGCGAGCAGTTCCAAGAATTCAGTGGCTGTGTTGAATCCCCTGATATCATAAGTACGTTCGATATGCTGAGGTTTGGTTTTCTTCAAGACAGAAGCGATGTATTGCTCGGGATTTTCGACATTTTCGACCCTCACTACTCCTCTCAGAAGGATGTCTTCTTGTGAGTCATTGTTGTTAGGCGGAACAACGCCTGGACAATCGATCAAATATATACGTTTCATCAAGGTAATATATTGCCAAATCTTAGTTTCTCCAGGTATTGGTGCCACGGTGCAGACCTTCTTTTTTCGTAAAGTATTAATGATAGATGATTTGCCTGTATTTGGATAGCCGATGAAGCCGACACTGATCTGCTTGCGGTCGGAATGAAGCGAAGAGAACTGGCGGAGGAGTTGGATCAAAGATCCTTTCCCGAAAGAATTAGTGATCGAGGCATGGAACGCAAGGGTTGGGTAATCTTTCGAAAGTGCGCGTACCCAGGAGGCCTGCGTAAATATTAGCGGAAACCCTACTATTAAATATTTCCGCGGGTATCGTAATTGTATGAAGCATTACTAAGAACACCTCCGCCTGTCCACTACCAGTGCAGTAGAGGAGGAATTCAACTCAAGCGCAGCATACCCAAATCCTTTGCGACGCACTCTCCAAGACGACGAGTGGTCAACCCAAGATCAGAATGATCAAGAGCGGCGAATAAGGGGTCAATCTACCAAAGTTGTAACAGAGCAACTTCCATTGTGAAACAGCAAAATGATGCAGGAAGGAGTCTTGACTTAACGATGGAATCAAGTAGTGCGGGACAGGACGTAAACAGTGTAGACTTACAGCGACTCCTGTTGGGACTAGGTCACACTTGTTCAGGACGAAGATCAGGTGCTTGTGTGGTGCCTCTTCTCGGATGTATTTTTCAACGCTTCGACACCGTGTCCCCAGAGGATCACGAGCATCCAATACATGGATCACAACATCCGAAGAATCTATGACTTTATAGAGCTCATTCCAGATCCTCTTACTCTGACCCTTCGAGAAAATCGGCTCCTTCGCTGTTGATAGCACAGCTTCTTCGGGTACTGCCTCACCAGCATCTTCCTCCACACCTGATGTACCACTCAGAAGCTTCGCCTGTTCAAGACGGTCTAAATATGTGTCATGCATCTTTTCAGTTTCACCCGCAAGATCTTCGAGAGACCCCACACCAAGCTTGACCCGCTTCCTCTGCGCCTTTGGTCCAAATGTATCGCCGAAAGGAGCAGACTGAACCTCGATCTTCGCTTGATGTTGCTTTATACCATTTTTGCCTTGCCCGTCTCTCACAAGACTCATTGGCAGCTTATTGGTCTTCAGTAGGACCTGGTACGGATCCGAAGCCTTCTCTGCCATAGCTTCTCGAAAAGAGCTTAGCGCGTCCTGCGAAATCACGCGTGTGTTTCCAAACCACTTTCTGTTTGGCTCAACGCGGGCTTTGGGTATGTCGCGAGTCTGAAACGCAGCTGCTTTCGTGACCTTTCCGCTTGCATTTCTCTGGGCTCCGCCACCTGTAAACATATTCAAAGTCTTTGCTTTTTTGGCAGACCTAAACGGAGCAATCAGAGACATGGATAGCTCATACTCTAATCTCTTGACATACCTGTAGAAGTTTTCTCCCTTGGTTTTGACATTGTTCATCCCATCACCCACCTTCCCCTGCCTCACCTTCCTCGAAGCTTCCTTCTTGGAGGTACCCATAATAGTTCAAAATTGACTGATTTTCAATTATAAAAGGAGTGTGGTCTATGGCGTTATTATTTTCACAGGCCCTTAGGATTTGAGAGAACATTAGAAAGTTTAAGAAATACTCTCATTAAATGTGGGATGCTAGCGCAAAATTATTTCGTGCACGACCAAATCTGGAAAACCATATTTCAACAGCATCGAGCTGCCCCAACTGTAAAACACATACCCACTATGCCTCCACTAATGGCTTCAAGAGCACCTTGTTGCGTCCGTTCACTCTCCCGCAGATGTCTGTATAGTACCAGCTCGACAACGACCGCAACACACCCTTCTCCTCTACCCCCAACTACCAAAAAGCAAATCCCTCCCGAATCCCCGAGATACATCGACGTCCCGCAATCCGTCCAACCTCAAGCCATCTACAAACCTTTCGTCAAAGGTGTCCTTCCAATTCCGCGGCAGATTTTCCGCCCTGGTGATCCAGACAAAACTTCCCCTGAATACCTCGCCGCTGCGACCCCCGAGCCCCTTCCTTCCACCAAGAGATCCACCCCAGATAAGGCGCACGCAGGCTTCGTCACCTGGAAAGCACGACAAGCTACCTCCAGGCGACAGAATCTCCGCGAGAGTCTAGTGCAGCTCCGGCATCGGAAAGAAAAAATCGACAAGCGCGTCGCCATACGCAGCGCCTCCAAAATGGCCGAGCACGAACGTCTAGTCGCTAAACCCGAGCGCGATGACGAACGCTTCACGTCCCCCTCTATCCTCAACTCCACGCACCCCTCCAACCGCCCTCTCCTCCCTGACCCCGACCGCGCCTCCCGCCTGGCCACCAAACGGGCCAACGTCGCCGCCCAAGAAGCTGCAAAACAAGAAGACCGTCGAAACGCCCTGCACACGCTATACATGAACGCAGGTAATTTCATCATCACGGAAGAGCATCTGAACAGAGTTGTGGATCAGGTTTTTGATGATCATAAGCAGTTTGCGTCTGATAGCAGGCATGGGCTGAATATTTGGAATACGGGCTATCCGGAGACGGTGCAGGATATGCTGAGCCAGGCAAATCGGGAGACTGGTGGGAAGGCGGTTGATCGGAACCAGGGATATGGTCCCGTGACGAAGGAGAGGATGAAGAAGCTTAGGGAGGAGTTGACTGGAGGGAAGATGTGAGCACAGCCTAGCTTGGGAGGATGCGTTGTACATGTTTTTGGGGCCCACGTGGTAGTATCAATCTGCATGGGCGTTACAGAAGACCCCGGTACAGCTATACAGAGACGGAGCGCAGGTCATAATCTCAAACGGACATTGAATATACAATATGTACACACATCCGCCTTCCCTAATCCCTACTCCTCCTCCGCCATTTTCACACCCTCAAACCCCTTCCTCATGAAGCCCCTCACCGCCTCTAGCCCCCCTTTCAACACCTCCGTCTCACAGACAAACCCCAGCCGCACAGCCGCACATACCCCTTGAAGTCCTTCCCATCCCCAAAGCACTTGCTCCCAGGACAAAACAGCACGCCCGTCCACTCCAGCAGCTTTGTGCAAAAATCCACATCATCCACCTCCCTCCCCATCTTCGAGACCTTGACAAACGCCGTCGTGCCAGCAACCGGTTTCGTCCACTCGCACGCCCAGCGGTGGGATTCCACAAAGGCGTCCACGAGCGCCAGGTTCGTCTTCGCAAGCCCGATGTTGCGCGACAGCAGCGCGTGGATGCAGCTGTGGCTGAGCGCAAAAGCCGCAATCTGGTCGTCTATCTGGCTGACGCTGATACTGGTGTACTGTCTCGCCCTCGCACAAGCTTCCACGATCTCGGGCGAGCGCGAAGCGATCCAGCCCACGCGGATGCCGGCTAGAGCGTAGGCTTTGGAGAGGGAGCCGGTGACGATGGCTTTGGGGTAGGTCAGGGAGAGGATGGAGGGGGGGAAGGCGGGGTCGATGGGGCTGATAGAGTGGAAGAGCGGGCGGTAGACTTCGTCGCTAAGGAGGAAGAGGCTGTGGGTGCGGGCGATTTCGATGGTTTGGTCCAGGGTGGGTTTGGGGATTATGGCGCCGGTGGGGTTGTGGGGGTTGCTGGGGGGTGGTTAGCGATTTCTATTTTTCTGCGAAACATGACTGGAATTCTTCCTGGCGGAAACTATGCCGGGCTTTTTTGGAAGAACGTTTAAAACCGTGAATGGAAAAATATCATTGGAGACCTTGTTGTTTCAAGAAGGTTACACTGAGAATTTGGAGAATGAAAGTACTGAGTACGACATAAGATCGTGATTAGAAGCTCATCTTACTTTATGATAATCATCTTGGTGTTCGGTCTTATCAGACCTTTCAACTCCTCGACGTCCAATTGCCATTTGTTGTCTTCACGAGCTCGCCACAGACTCACTTCAGCCCCGAGGCTGGCAGGAACCTCATAAAGCTGTTGATACGTAGGATAATGACAGACTACGTGGTCTCCTTTTCCGATGAGGCCGTAGAATACGGTAAGATTCGCGGCAATGGCCCCAGGGGTAATCAGGATATGCTCTGGATGCAGTGGAGAAGGGGCCTTTGAAGAGTAGAGATTCGCCAGATTAGACCGTAGTTTCTCGGAGCCACGAATGGGTCCATAAGTCAAAACTGTGGAATGGTCCCATATCTCGGTCGATTTGTCTTCTGAGAGCTCTTTCAGTTTTTCAAGAGATATAGATGCGGCACAGGTTTCAGCAATGTTGAACTTGGCGGTTGTTTCATAGGTGTCCATCCACTAAGATAGGAAAACAGTCATTGTCAGCATGACAATGAGTCTTGACGTATATCCAACAGATTAGATTGACAGGAAATGAGATGATTGTAGAGCAAGGTAAGAAAACATGTAGTCCGTAATAAAGCAGGAATACTTATAACAACACTTTAGTGAATGGTTCCGTTGTTCTTACTTCTTCAACTGCAAATGGTTTGACCTTTGCGAGTGCCATTGCCGCTGTGGTACCTTATTCGTGTGATTTAATCATGGACTTCGAACAATTACACAGTGTAGACTGTCGACAGGCTTCATGTATTTTTTCCACCATAGACGGAAAGGCGGATGTTCTCAAGCTTCCATCGTTTGTTCTAGAAGGGCTCAGGTACATAAGGTAAGGTGATAAGGTAGGGTTGCTCGGGGGCTAGGACTATCACCCTGGCCCCTGGTACATAAGGTATGCCATAGATACATACATAGAGCCAATCGCATCACTACCTTACCATCTGCTTTGGCACCTCGTCCTCGGGACATCATGATCCTATCCTCGCCTTACAGTCATAGCTGGATGTTTTATACCTCTGCAGAGAAGCTTCAAGCTTGTCAGACTGATGGTCCGCCGCATACGAAGTACGATACCATAACATCCATATAATACGGGCGGCTACAGATCCTGCCACCAACTTACAAGGGTCTTTGATAGCCGAGGCCGTTCAACTCCTCCCGCCATCATTGCTTCTTGCGACGTTGTGGTTGTATGCAGTACACCCCCACTTCTCGTGAAATGACCAGACGCCTCGAACTCCATTCCATCTCAGACAGCCGCGAGTAAACGTTCTTCTTGGTGCCCTCCTTCGCCCCCATCCTAATCTTCTCTGGCCTTATCGGAAGCTTCTACTTTTTAGGCCTCAGCCACCAACGCAAATCTGTCCTTCTGAACGGCCAAGACAGATGCGTGCGACTTGGGCTGCCCTCGAGGCGCTGGTGGCTATATCATCGATACGGACGACATGTGCCTTCCAGAACTACTCCCGATACGACCTGCTCCAGTCGAGCTTTTCACTTCAAGATGATCGCCCCCCAGATTGCCCTCCCTGCTTCAACTGCAACCTGCAAGCTTTCCAATGCGCACAGTTTGGTGCATGTAATAAGTACAATGGGAAATGTTCTTGTCCACCTGGCTTTGGGGGAGAAGACTGTTCGAAGCCAGTCTGTGGTTCATTGGCCAAGGGAAAGGAGAGGTTACCGAGGGGCGATGGGAACTGCGAATGTGATGAGGGATGGGGAGGCATAAACTGCAACGTGTGTGAGACAGATCGATCGTGTGACGCTTTGATGCCGGAAGGTAAAGAGGGGATCTGCTACAAATCAGGCGCCGTGGTGAAAGAGAACTTCCAGATGTGCGACGTCACCAACAGAAAAATCAAGGATCAATTAAAGGAGCAGATACCACAAGCGACCTTCTCTTGTAATGCTGAGCAGGAGTCTTGCAACTTCCAATGTAGGCTGACCCAGTAATTATCATAATACTCTTGCTGACTGGATTTAGTCTGGGTTGGTCAAATCGAGTCATTCTACTGCGACCTCGATACGTGCGCCTTTGAGTCAAACAACGACTACGACAAGAACACTACTACCGTTACATGCCAAAATATTAGATGCGCATGTGTACCTGGTCGGATGCTTTGCGGAGAAGAAGGCTCCATCGATATTGGTGATTTCCTCAAGGAAGAGATAAAGGGCCCAGCAAAACTCTCTTCGATATCTACAGAGGGCGGCAGCAGTCAAGATGGCAGTAAGTTCGAAGAGCCAGCGATGAATGGATTGATTAAAAGTGTTTTCGGTGACGAGAGCATCACGCTGGATTGTGACGCCGGAGAATGTTTGTATCGTACAGACGTCCCGGGTTACCAACGACCAGTCAAGGAAATCAACACGCCACTCATTGCCGGCGTTATCGCAGGGTGCGCCCTTTTCGTTGTTCTGATCATCCTGCTTGTCTGGTACCTGTCGAGGAGATCTTTCAAGCATGGCCCAATACACCTTTCAGACGATTCCGACGATGAAGCCGCTCAAATGATGGCGGAGCACAAGCCCGCCTCATTGCAGTTTGGGAATGTTTCCTACAAACTGAACGGCAAACAAATACTCTCAAGTGTTCAGGGTATTGCACTGCCAGGTCAACTTATGGCGATCATGGGAGCATCTGGAGCAGGAAAGACAACCTTTCTGGACATTCTAGCGCGGAAAAACAAACGAGGCATTGTAGAGGGCAACTTCTACGTCAATGGGGAGAAAGTCGACGACAACGAATATCGAAGTGTCATCGGCTTTGTAGACCAGGACGATACCATGCTACCGACGCTGACGGTACACGAAACAATCATGACAAGCGCCTTACTACGATTGCCACGGGACATGAACATATCGGTCAAGGAGCAAAGAGTGTACGACGTCGAAAAGCAGCTCGGGATAAGTCATATCAAAGATCAGCTTATCGGTTCCGAAGAGGGCAGCGGACGAGGAATTTCTGGCGGCGAGAAGCGAAGAGTTGGCATCGCATGTGAACTAGTCACAAGTCCAAGTATCCTGTTCCTAGACGAACCCACTAGTGGACTTGACGCTTTCAATGCGTTCAATGTGGTTGAGTGTCTGGTAAATCTAGCCAAGAACTACAATAGAACGGTAATCTTCACCATCCATCAACCTCGTTCAAATATCGTGGCTCTCTTCGATCATCTAGTACTTCTAGCGAAGGGCAGAACCGTTTACTCTGGTCCTTTCTCCAGCTGTCAGCACTACTTCGACCGCATTGGATATTCCTGCCCTCCAGGTTTCAACATTGCCGACTACCTGGTAGATTTGACGATGCACGCAGAGACGGCTCATACCCCGTTGGAGGAGGGCGGCTCGTCTGGTCTTGACGGCGGCAGCGAGGGCATGCGGACTGTCAATAGTAGTGTTCGCGCTATCAAGTCTATCGCTAGCGCCTCGAATGTGAGCCTGCAAAACAGCAGCTATGGGAGCCATAGCGAGTCTGATCGAAGACCGAAGACCAAGCGAAGAGAGTCGCTAAAGAAGCAGCAAGATCGGAAGCTGTATACCCGGAAGAAGAGCAGTGGCGGAGAAACGCCACTGACTCCACGGACAGATGATGAAGCTTCGGACCTTAATGACACACGTGGAAGCACTCAAGACTGGCTGAGGTTGTCGAAGCAGTCAGGGATGGTGCCCCCACAGATACTAGATGACCCACACCAGCTTCCCCCGCCTGCTCATGGTCTAGACTCAGGTCTAAATGAGCTGGTGTGTAGTTATGCGAGGTCAGATGTGGCCAACTCCATTAGAGATGATATCCACGCTGCCGTCACTAGTGCTGCAGCTGCCAACGGACATATTAATGGCCAACCGAATGGCGCTTCTGTCTCCGGCACGATGAAAAGCTACCGTAGAGTCGGTTGGCTTGGTCAATTCATGATACTGTCAAGAAGAACATGGCGAAATCTCTACCGGAACCCAATGCTGATGTTAACCCATTACGCTATCGCCATACTCCTCGCCGTGCTCTCTGGGTTCCTATTCTACGGCCTAACAGATGACATTAAAGGCTTCCAAAACCGACTCGGCCTTTTCTTCTTTGTCCTCGCTCTCTTCGGCTTCAGCACCTTAACCAGCCTCACGGTCTTCTCCTCCGAACGGCTGTTATTCGTCAGAGAACGAGCGAACGGCTACTACTCCCCTATAACCTACTTCGCAGCTAAAGTTGTCTTCGACATCGTCCCCCTGCGTCTGATACCTCCTATTATCATGGGCGCCATCGTATATCCAATGACTGGTCTAGTGCCCGCATGGCCAGAGTTTTTGAAATTCATACTGATACTCGTCCTTTTCAACTTGGCCGCAGCGGCGATTTGCCTATTCATCGGCATCGTCTTCAAGGACGGCGGCGTCGCAAATCTGATCGGCAGTCTGGTCATGCTTTTCAGCCTGCTATTTGCCGGTCTCCTGCTCAACCACGATGCCATCCCTTCCGCGGCGTTATGGCTGCAGAGCGTAAGCCCCCATTAAAACCCCACAACCTCACAAGCAGCGCTAACACGTCCCCAGCTTTCAATCTTCCACTACGGTTTCGAAGGCCTCATCGTCAACGAGGTCAGATACCTCACCCTCATCGACCACAAATACGGTCTCGACATCGAAGTCCCCGGCGCCTCTATCCTTAGCGCTTTTGGCTTTGACGCTTTGGCGCTGTGGCACGATGTCATCGCGCTAGGCGTCATGTCTGGAGCTTTCATAGTCATTGCTTATGCTGCTATGCATATATTACTGGTTGAGAAGCGATAACACGGGCAATGTTTGGGCTTACCCCGATGTAATAGTTCACTTCTTGTACCAAGGCTATTGGCGATGGAGTTTGGCGTTTTGGGCCATGATGGGCTTGTCTACATGATGTAGTTAGCTTTGGATGCGCGGTGATATCCTGAGCGAAGCCTTGTAGGATCGCATTCATCGGGATTTTATTGTAAGGTAATTCGCATATACAAAGAGGCAGTTCTTGGTTTGCTCTCTATACTGCATTCGTTCCCTGGCGCTGGAATTACATTACTTGGGGCGTTTAGGGATGAGCCGTTGGTAGGTAGGCGCTGGAACTGAAACATTCCTATCTATCGGGTACTCTAGTAATACTGTACTTTAAAATGGGTGGAAATCGACATTGCCTGAATTTGCCAACGTAGACCCATATTGAACTGATAAAATTCTCATTGTATACTTGAGGGGTGAAGACCGTGGAGTACACCTAACAGTGATGAATGCACACTTATCTGCGACACAGACTAATTATATGAAACATGAGTAAGAGGAACTCTTCAACACAGGATGTAAGTTTTCATAACTTGACGGGGTGGCTTCTACGACTCGTCTAAGTATGACTGCGCTAAATGCCTGCATCATGAAGGGGGTGGCCCAGTCCATCTATCTTAGGCATGCAACATGTGCACCACCCTGTGCCTCTCTTGTGCGGCCAATGGCAGTCTTTCGCGGGCGAGGCTGGGCGTCAAGGCTCAAACAAATTGACGCCGACCACAGATGGTAAACCAGTAGTTATATATCGCGTCCAGCTGCGTCCGATGGCCTGTATATTGATCTTTCTTGTTTATTCCTTAGTTGATACAATTATATATGGGAGTGAGATCTTGCGGAATGAAAGTATCCGAGCATTTCAAGCAGGCTCTGTTCTACGATCAGACCTCTGCAACGGATACCTTTTTCTCGGAGAGAGCAACCAAGTTGTTTGTGCTGAAAGAGGCCGAATCATCCGTCGAGATCGTTTTTCAGACAACTTCGCAGAATCAGACAAACATTTCCCAGCGAGGCCTTTCTTATAGTGTAAGAACGCCTGGATCGGCTCTCAATTCAAGCTTTGGAAGTACTCCGCAAGGACCTCGCACTCTGATACCGAACGGTTATTCACAACCACAGTCAGAGAGCGAAGGAGGTCTGAAACTCAATCGCCGGAAAGTACAAGATGTTGCGGAATTGAGTCAAATCACACTTGTGGGTTTTCACAATGCAAAACCTTCTAGTCTAAGCTAATATACTTCAACCTAAGGAGTCAAAGCACTCTTTTCGAGTCTGGTACGTGTAATTTCTATTTTACAACTTTGTTCCGGCGGGCTAACAAGTGGCAGCTTTATCCGCCAACGACATTCGTATAGCCGGCTATATATAACGCAAGAACTCTTTGAGGCCTTGATGTCCGAATTGGAGATCTTTCCAAGATTCCGAGAGTTTATACTATTATTTGGGTTAAGGCACAACGAGAATGAGGTCGGACCGCCTCAAATGCGGTTCAGGCGTCGAACAACCAGCGATTCTCCGTCCGCTGGGTTGATGCACCGCCGATATGCTGGCTTTGGTAGCGGATCCATCTATGTGGCGCTTTCATGTTACTAACTCTTTCAGAATGTGCTTATGCCTTGAGATACGTCGAATCTACTTACCGAGACAGTAATAGTCCTTGGTCGCTATGTCCAAGTGTGATCTACCACAAATACGACGTGAGCGACCAGTCCTCCACATGGGTTATGGTATCAGCATCCGGTAAAATAGAGCAATGTTTGGATCGATACCTCAAATGCTCTCCCAACCTGGTTGGGCTCAATCCTTTTGAAGTGCACCTGCTTGTTCTGGACGCGGCGTTGGCCGATTGGCGACCTTATATCATCAACTTGACAGAACGAATTATAAAACAGGTAGGCAATTGTTTGTCTTGCATCTAGTGTAGCAAGAACACTCACAGTGGAAACAGTCGGACCGAGTTATTGTCGCTTCCATTCAGGAGAAGGACCCGCTGCAACTAGTCGACGTGGACGAACATCAAATTCTTAAGGACTTCGAGGATGCAATAATTGATATGTTACTAGTGTTGGATTCGACGATCGATACAATATCATCTCTTCTCGATAACTACAAGCAGTTCTGTCTGGACATTGATGTAAATCCACTGGAAACCAATGGCGAAGAATTTGATCCTGTTGCCTTTGCACTTCGCGAAAAGCACCGCGAAGTCATGTTCAGCCGCAAAAAGATCGAGACGTTACAGACGAAAGTTCAGGGCATGTCAAACCTCGTAAGCATGCACATAACTCACTCTTGTATCCTCTGTATACTCATTTGCACTGCGCCAGTCCTCTAGTATCCTTGATCTCGGCAATGGTCAATCGCTCAAGCTGCTAGCGGAAGAGACTCGAAAAGAAAATGTCACCATGAGGAAGCTCACCGAGAAAAGCACGCAGGATGCTGCCGCTATCAAAGTACTAACAATAATCACCTTGATATACTTACCTACGACCGTTGTATTAGTCAGTAATATGAAAACCCCTTGCTTGTTTCTTGCTTACTGATAGATTACCAGAATTTCTTCTCTACCCAGTTTGTTGGTCAGGAGCAACCGGATGGTGGTGCAAAACGGCTCGTTGTCACGTCAAACACCTGGCTTTTCGCTGCCATCTCAGTGCCATTGACTTTTGGCACAGTGTTTGTGTGGTGGTTGTGGGTACAGGTTCAAACACGCCAGTTATGGCCATTGATAAGCAGTATCAAGTCTCTGTTACTACCAACATCCTTCAAGTCACCTCGGCGCAGACGCAAGTCACTAGCGGACGATTCGGGAATAGGCCTCGAGCTTTGAGGTGGAATCATACAGTGCCTTGTAAACCTCGGAGCTCGCACCACATGATGGGGGCAGTACTCGTCGGAGTGAGTACTTGCCGGGGGGGCACTCCCCACAAGTAGATTCTCCAAAAACTTGAGGGGGGGAGAAATCACTCGCCAGTGTAGTACTCAACGGAGCGGCACTCGCTTGGTTTACTCTAGATCTACCGCAACAACATGAGCGTTTGGGATCTACCCCTTAGCATGCATCTAACTTTGTATTTCATTCATCATTCTTATTTCATATATCTCATATCTACATCTCGTTGCTCACTTCTCTCAGCAATGAATAAGCCAGGTTGTAGGCTCTGTCCTTGGAAGAACAATGGCTTCCCGTTGTCTGGTCATAGAATAGATGTTACTTGTTCTCAACCCTTCTCGCTGCGCCTCACCCTTCTGCATCGCCATTCACTTCTTGCTCTCAGCAATCACTTGCTCCCAGCATCCACTTCTTGCTCCCAGCATCCATTTCTGGCTTCAGCATTCCTTGCCCACGGTTTTTGTTCCAACCCTTGGTGTGAACCACGACCCGTGGAACGGACCAACTTTGGTGTACACCACAGCTCGTCAGAACGTCCAATCGATAGTAGCCGTCCCTGGTTGGTCCGCGAATCTGTCAGTCTCCTCTCTTACCCAGCTCTCTCCGCTGTTGACAGAATCTCCTACGTCCTCTCGCTCCGGCATTCATAAGAACGCTCAGAGGCGCACATTCCTGTTCGGTGATGCGAGAGGAACGTTTGGCCCTAAGATTGGATGCCTTCTTTCTTATTATAGATATTATCAAAAGTGTTATCTCGCTCAATCCTACGGGCCCGAAAACCACGAAATCATCCGGCGTGAGTGAGAAGCGTCACTGTGGCGCTACAGCGTATATTCCTGGAGGCTTGCCCCTTCAAAAAGCAGTCCTTCTTTTGAGATGAACGGCTCGTGCTTGTCTAAGATTCATCGTAGGATTCCGCCAAGGAAACGTGTTCTGAGCTCGCGCATTCTACCTTTTATCACATGATGAAAAAATCCCCGATTTTTCTTACGCGTAGAACACATTCAGACAGTGTTTTGGATCAAGTCTCCTCTTCTGCCTTCTTTCGTGCTCTTTTTTCCAACCTGCAATGGTCAGAGGGAGAGAGAGCTACCCTTCCACGTGATCCTCTTCCACGGCGAAAATGTCGCCGGAATTCGACCTCATGGGGGCCAAGCCAACGGTTCTGTCCAAGTAGCATAAACCGGAAGGGTTCAAGGAGCAAAAACTCGAAATCCACACTTCCCTTTTGAACGCAGTCTTTTCGTCACTGTTGGTGAGAACTTTTGCTTTTTCCTCTTTCTCAAAATTATCGCCTTTTTTTGGAGCGTAAAAACACTCGAATGCCACTTTCGTACCCTTGAAAACAATATGGCGTAGCTCCTTTCGGCAAGACAGTCACACACGTAACACGTTGCGTTGCGGTACGTGCCTTTAGTAGTCTTTAGACAGAATCCGGTTCTGGGGCTTGTAGCTGGAGTGCGTAAAAGTGGCGCTCTATCGTTGTTTTTGATAATCCATCCCCGCTCTCTCATTACATGAGCGACAGCGATTTCACCCGGACGGAGAATTTGTTATAGTAGTGTCCAGGGCCATATATAAATTTACTGATTGGCTATCAACCTCGCAAGTGGTTGTGCGAGGCGCGCGTCATGTGCAACACCCCTGTCAATATTCCTTCGAGGACATATGTTACATATTCAAATTACGCATCAGAAAACGAGGGACTACGTCGACCTGTCGTCTCCCTCTTTCATCCCCCTTTAACCTGCCTCTTCACTTCATCGCCCATCCAGCCATCTCACGCTCCCACAACTCGTCAGCGATACGAGTCAGAATCAGCAGAGGCCAAGTTTCGCTGTAAGAGTGATCAGTCTTTCGTCCCGGCCAAAGTTCAAAAGAAAGAGCTAGATCAAAAGAAGACGTAGACATACCCTTGGTGCAGCTCGAATCTGTATAGTACCCCGACACGTAGCAGCCGTAGGTTCGGCTATAATCCCAAGAGCTACAGTCTCCATCAGTCACTTACTCTCACAACCGACCAGGAACAGAGTTTAGATGAACATACTTGTTGCCACCGACAACGGTCCCGGTCTTGTAGCAGGTGAAATAGTACCCGTTGCCTGGGACCATTCTGACAACTACGGGGTAGCCGGTGCCAGGCCCGCTACGGCATGCGACGTTACCGTCGTTGCCGATAATGTAGCAGTACTCGGTGGCCCTCTTCAAGACGTCGCGGCTGTCGATGGCGCTGGTTCCTGGCACGTCCGGCTCGGCCACCTCGACTGGCTCAGGCATAGGTTCTGCGACGGGCTCGGCATCAGCGACTGGGGCAGCCAAGGCGGCCAAGGGCAGGAGAGCTGCGACGAGAACGGTGATGAACTTCATATTAGAGATTGAAAAGCTTGTGTAAGTAAAAAGTTGAGTAGATGTTTGGGTAAGAAATTGTTAGCTGTTGAGATTGGTGTGTGGATGCAAGGCCGGCTGCTGGCTGTTGGAGATGATGGTTCAAGGCGGGGTGGAGCTTCCTTTTATGCTCTCACGAAATGGATCGGTCGATTACGGTGAGAATTGTGGAGAATGTCCCTCGGTCTCCATCTTCTTGTCCGACGTGGTATTGCAATATCAAGCTTATAGCGCTGATTTTGCTAGCCTGATGGCCAAGGTCATGAGGAAGGCTTAGAGTGTATATCGGAACCGAAGAGCATGTTACATCCACCATCCCCGGTGCTTGACGAGCAGGCTCATGGGACGAAGCGTGATGTTGATCGAGTACCCATCCTCGACCTGCAAGCAACCCTGAATGTGCAATTCTGAGAGGAAAAAGTACCCTTTGCCACGAAGCGATTCTGTTTACGGAGATATGGGACCATTCATAATGCTACCAATAGGACAAGTGCCATGTTCCCCCGCCGGCTTCGTTTCCTTGCAGTGTCCTTTCTCTTTCGATAGCCTCTTTGCGCCCAGCTGACACCTGGCTTCACCATCTTAGCCGCTGTAGCTGAATGTTCCATCGGACGCCACTCTGACACATAGTTTGTCAACAGACGAGGAGCTCCAGCTTAAGATCAGACGGTACTGTCTGCGCGGCATAAGGACGACGTCGGCACCTCATCGAGGTCGTCTTCCCAACTATCGACGCTGAAGGACTACATCGGGGATTGGTGTATCATAATGAAATTTAGCGGCGGCTGTATTATGTATGTCAGCTTGGTCCCAGGACCAAACGCCGCCTTGGCGAATGTGCTGACCGCATGCTCCCGTATGAATGAACAGAAGCGTGCCTATCAAGCGTTACATAGGTGGCTGGATACCTGAGCAATACTGAAGGTTGTAAGACTGCGACAGCGCTGCTCTAGAAGCCTGAGGTTGAAGCGGGGTGTTGTACAATATGGAAAGCTGAAATGCGGTTCTCAGCCCGTTGCTTGATACGGCTGAGACCAGATGATACGAGGAGACTCGATTCCTGTACACACAAGCGAAGATCCTGAAGCATGTCGATACAGATCACCTTGGCAGCATCGGATTGACGGTGGTGGACCGGTCACCCAACATCGACCGATTGGCTATCTTCCACACAGATACCGTAAGCACAAAAGACTAGAACATTTGATAGCATCTTCTCATCGACGACAAAAGCTAAAAAATGAGCGTATATCTAGTAAATTTCTTTGACATTCGCGCAATCCCTCCACCAGACTCAAGCCTGCAGAACGCACTCGTAGCTTTGACTGTTGTGGATGTATATTCCTTGGTTCAGACAAGTTGCACAAAGCTCCCTCTTAGTCGTTGTCTTTGCTGCATAGCGGGTATGTCGAAGTCAATGAAGGCAAAATATGTTGGGAGATGAGTCATGGCCCAGGGCATACCTTACAGTGCCTTACCGGTAAGTTAAGGAACCACGGGCGTGCACGGGTAGGAGTATTCCCGGCCCGATGCACGTTCCGGTCCCGTGCACACCCCACTTTACTACTTTCATCTTTCTTCAAAAATCAATTACAAATTCAATATGGCTTCAATTGAGGCAGCGCTTGCAGATC
>JAABUS010002034.1_pt1 | contig 40293 bp, 42 predicted proteins | sample 5560161 | NCBI WGS metagenome assembly JAABUS01 (sample SAMN10711885, study PRJNA513376) | rock metagenome | isolation source: Antarctica rocks | place: Antarctica: Victoria Land, Trio Nunatak nord | collected 2016-01-04
AGCTTGGGGTTGATGGTAGTGGAAGGGGTTTTTGTGGGGGATTTGCAGGTGGGGGTTTTAAGCACTGCTAAGCACCGTTTGAGTCGTGGTAATGATCGATTATTACTCCAGATTTCGCTGCTTGAATCTCCTAGAACCTCTTGGAGCTCTTCGCCAATTAAAATCTGGGCTCAGGATAGGCTGTAAGCAGAAAAGGCTGCTGTATGTTAGGATGTCACCCGTCGTATCGCGCACTGCAAAAATAACATGCAAAATATTACCGCGGATCTCGCTTCCGATACTCTGGCGAGTAATGACATCAAATTGCCCGTCCCTGGCTTTCCTGCCTCAAGAAGATTTCATTACTCACTGAACATGTCAATCACATATCGTCTGCAATCTCGCATTGCTCGTCCAATCCGTGTCCAAACGCGGAGTCTAAAAGGCAACGATAACACTTCTAGCGGTACAAGCAGCATGAAAAGCGCACTATTAAGTATCACCACTAAAAAATCTCTTTAGGTTCGCGCCTCGTCTGAACCAGCAGCGGTGGAGGAGCGGAATTGGTATGATTTGCAAAAACTTGTAGCTGCAGGTCTAAAGAGAGCGTCCTGGTAGTTGTGGCAGTCCCCAAGGTGCCGGTTTGGCCAGTGGAAGACCAGGCGGAGATGACTTCTTTTGCTTGGCTTGGCTAAGCAAGGACTCTGGCTAGGGATATCGGCAACGCCAGGGAGAGATCGTTGCTGCTCCATTCAAAGAAAACAAACACGTCTAGTCCATCTGAGGGTGTAGCGACATAACTTATGTTGCAAGCCTGTGATTTGAATACAGTGCAAACATTCCAGCCGGAAACGTCGAGTAATTTTAAGGCTCAGGATAGAGCGTTTAGTTCCTTCTCATCTCTGCATTCTGACTTACCTTACAATTGAACCGGACGTACAAATTCCTGTCGGCGAGCAAAGACCTCGTCGATAGCTCTAAGATTGCCAATGTGGAGAAAAGTCTCGCGAGGCGTTATAAAAGCCCAAGTATCGCCCGATACCACTTGAAATGCAATTTATCGGGGAAATTCCAGCCTCTGAAGGTGCCAGATTGGAAGGGTAGACCATCCAGGACTTTGAAGACAAGAGGCTCAACAACGATCTCAAGAACGTCCATGGGTCTTTATGGCACCACAACAAACGCGCCATTCCATTTCCGTGCGCGGCGAACGTTATCAATCAAGGTAAAGCCGTTGTACCAAAGCCAGGCTACTTCGAGGCAAACAACAATTGCGGGATCAGTAACGCTAACAAGGAGACAAGAATGTCTGATGCTATGAGAGCAAAAAAATTAGAAATGACCAAGCGCTGGGAGGAAAATGCGAGAGATGAAGTACAGAGGAAGCGATCTTAGCCTGGGGAGTTGCATGGTAACGCAATGTCGGCTCTAATTACCCTGTGGTTATGATATTGGAGGCCATGGGCTCAGAAATCCGCGCTTATTTCGGCCTCGTGGGTGTTTCCCCAATCGCACTAACTGAGAATTTGTTGTCCGGAATCGAAGACGCTTGAAGTTGTATCCATAAAAATTGTTGACCTCTAGAAGGTATAGCGGTCCGGTCCAGACTAGATATCTTGGTAGGGATCAAACTATATCTTAGCGACCGGACAAAGACACCAATTAACCTCTTCTTCCACGCTCTAGACTCTGACCTAGTAGTTCCACCCAGCGAGACCGAGAATGGAGATGTTCATCCTCCCAAGATTCGACTGAAGTGATTGATCTAAAACACGACGTTCATGGGACGCGAATGCTGGTCATGTTCCCTCAAAGAGGACACGCGATGCCATAGGCTCATGTCAACAATGCTTGCAGTTCGTCCTCTCCTGGCATGATAGCAAATGAAGGCATAGTCAAAGCCTCGATAGCGCACACTAGTGAGGAAGGTTCATTATAAACAGGTATCTTGAGAAGACTTTATTTAGGGTTCTGAGGAGGAAAAGACAGGACGATATAGAGTATATATACAAACTTTGCCTAGTGGACTACGATAATTGGGAGCTTCTACAGAACAAAATGCTGCCTTCTTTAGATCATACCAGCCTCCCAGCTGAGATTAATTCTCTTTAGCTATATAGCGTAAGTAAATCTAGCCTCGCTCATGGTTGCTTGGCGAGCAGAAGTGTGCAAAAAAGGTACGACCCTACGACGCCACTCCCTGCCCGCATCCTCCTATGTAGCGCCAATCGGTCCTAGCGATAGCTCTCTACCTACTTACCCACAATCCCCTCCACAGCACAGCACAGCACAGCACTGATACATCTCAGCTCCAGCCCTTTACTTCTTCGTCTCGCGCTCAAGATCTGCAGCACAGTTACATCACGGCCGTAATTGGGACACGCTGGGCGCATTTCCCACCTCCCCTAACCCATCAAACCACGAAAGCGGCACCTTCGACAATCAACATCGTACCAGGCCAATCGCCGCACAGGGGAGAGCCTAGCCTACTCGGCGATAGCGACCAGAACCAGGGGTTGGTATCGTACTAAGTAATTGTTCCAGCTAAGAATATTCGAAATCTGTGGGACAGAATGAGTCCTCACATTAGCTCTCGGTCTTCGCTGGTCCTTAATAATCTCGGCTCTGCACGCTAGGTCGAGGTAGAGATAGGGACGTTAGCAGGGTGATTCTCATATGCTGGATGAGCGCTTGACGTTTAGGAGGATTGTGGGGGGGGAATTTATCCGGCGGTAGCTGTGGTGGAAGAAATGTTGTACGCACTCTGCTACCAGTTGGGTACGAGAGTGGTTCATTGGCGGTGCATGGCTTAGAGGGCGCGAGAGTATGTGGGAAGGATCAGGAAGGTGGGCGATCAGCCTCACGAAGGGCTTTTAGCGTGCGAGAACTAGGCCAACAATTCGGGATAAGGTAGCGACGCGAGGTAGTTTAGAGAAAATTGACTGACTAAAGAGTGTCATAATTGAAAGGGGGAAAGGCCGAATCTTATAGGATAAGGTAGTGTGGTCTTCATAGTCTTTGAAGTGGGCAAAGGCGCGCAGCCGCTCAAAATGGCAGTTGTTCTCGTATCCAGAGCATTGAATACAAAGGGTAACAGGAAAGTGTTAATGTACTGAGCACTCTGCCCTTCGTTTATACAGATGACGCAGGCGATCGACCCGTAATGTTTCCCTATAACACGCCTCGCGACTTGGAACCTATCCGAACGCCAGTTCTTTCCCTCCCTAGTCCAAAGTCGTATTTCATAAAACAACCTCCCTCTCATTGAAAGGAAATCCAACCCGAACACCCCGCTCTATTCCTGCTGACCATCAGTTCATACGCCCGCTCGAATGCCAAGGTAAAACAATCACGCACTACCAGCGCTCTGCCCTCTACTCTCGCCGCTCCCAGCTTGACTGTCACCACCTGTGATACTACCACCTCTCCGTACCCTTTCCCTTTCAAGCTCGCCTCTCAGTCGTCGATTCTCGTCGGCGCCTTCCTCTAGTCGCCGGCGAGCACCGCTTCGATCCAGGAGTCGTGCTTCGCGCTCGGCTTTGAGGCGGCGTTCTAGTTCGCGCAGACGATGTATCCAGCGCTGTTGCGTGGGCTCGATCGGTTGGGAGACAATTTCGGTATCGTGATTGACTTGACGAGAGGACGATGTGCGGCGGGAGGGGGATGTAGGACCCATGGCATTGCTAAGATGTTCGACGGCGCTCGAGGAGTGATGACGAGCTAGAGTAGGTGGGGGAGCGGAGCGATCGATGCTGCTGGAGGGTCTGTGGTTGGAGGCCCGAGAAGCGTTGCGCGCGTGCATTTCTTGTTTTTGCAGCGTAGCTAGTTCGCTTTTCAAGAGGCGATTCTCACCACGCAATTTGGCGATTTCGGGTGCGGCAGTGAATGTGCCTGAGATGCGGTGGCTTTGCACTGTGCTTTCCAGCCGGTCAAGTTTCTTGATCCGCGCATCGAGCGTCTGTTCGAGGGATTGGTACTCAGTCCATAATTCGCGCTCTATGGTTCGAATTCGGCCTTGGAAGGCGATAATAGTGCCTTCGACGTTTTTGACTGCATTGAGGACATTGCGGCTGAAAGCCGGAAGCATACTGCCATTTGCAAGCACCTCGAGAGTGGGCAGGTGATTGTTTACGAGGCCGTTCTGATGTTGCCAATCTGAGCCGCAGATTGAGGAGACGCGGGACCAGAGGGTGAGAAGGAGGGTGTTGCGTTCGGAGAGTTGGTCTTTGAATTGTAATTCTAGCGTTGACAGCTTCTTGCGAGACGATTGCTGCGACGATTCGAGCTCGGTGATGCGGACATCCTTTTGAGAGACGGTGCGGCTTGTATGCTGATGGGATTTCTGCCATTGCTCGTGCTGGGCTTTGTCCGCGCGGCGGCCTTGACGCTCACGGTCGAGAAGCTCAGACAATTTCTTAGATTCGAGGCCGTGAGATTCCAGGAGTGAGTCGCGGTTCTTCAGAAGGCGGTCTCTTTCGGAAAGGTTGTGTTGCGCGTTGTCGAGCTCGGCTGCAGTACTCTCAAGGTCCTTCTGAAGTCTTGCAATTGAGGTGGTGAAACTTGATCTCGTCCCGTTAGGATCGTTGAGGACTTCCCGAAGGTTGCTTTCAAGCTCTGTCAAGCGTTCCTTTAGGCTTGTAGCTTCAATCTCACGAGACTGTAGATTCTTTTTTAGCTTCCTCGAATCGTCATTGGCGGATGTTAATTCGCGATTAAGATCATTCATAATCTTCTGAACCTCTTGTTTCTCCTTGCCACCGATAACTTCTCTCTGGTGCCTTTCCTCGGCCAAATGCGCCTCCAGATCCGTAACTCGGTCTTTCTCACTGGAAAGACTGGCCTTGAGATCATTCAAGGCATCCTCCAGGTCACCAATCTTAATCTTGTCGCCATCCTGCTCTTCGCGTAGGAAAGCGATTTCGCTCTGGCCAGACTCTTGCTGGACAGTCAGCCTTGTCGTCTTATCTTTTTCTTCTCGCAGGTCTTTGTCCATAGCGTCTGCTTCATGGCCAAGTTCTTCCAGCTCTAACTGTAGGTCTCTGATACGCTTAGTCTTAACTTCGATATCCTCCTCTATCCGAAGTATGCTCTCACTGAGCGTTCTGACTTCTTTGCGCAAAGCATTCGAGTCTTCAGCGTGGTTGCATAATTCGTTGTGCAGATGCTCCAATTCTTGGTTCTTGTGCTCGATTTCCTCTTCCAAAGCACCAATCCGCTCATTGCCTTCAGCTTTCAGATATTGCAACTCAGCCTCCATATCCTCCTGTATTCGAAGAGCCTCATCACGTTCACCTTGCATAGCCTTGAGATCATCAGTCGCCAGCCCAACGTCATTGTCGTAGAGTTGCTTGAGCTCTTCATGTTCAATCTTGATTGCATCAAGTTGCTCAAGCTCGTCTAATAGCTCTTCCAGCTTACGGGTCAAGTCGTGAATTTCAAGCTTCAAGCCGGCATTTTGGTCGCGCAATTGCCCATTCTTGAGTTCATATCCATCACGTTCAGCATCGCTCATCTGCGTTACCCGGGTCTGGTCGCTAGCTCGTGAGGCTGGACGGCCCTGAGCTCGTGAGGCTGATCGATCAAAGATGCTGTCACCTGCTATTGAGCGGGTGCCGTGACGTGCGCCGAGCTTCAGGTCCTCAATTTCTTGGTAGAGTCGCTCCTTCTCGCGGTTACGAGATGTAAGCATGGAAGTCTGCGCGCCGACTTCACGACGCAATTCAGCATTCTCATGTCTCAGCTGCTCGACTAAGGTGCTGCTTGCGACGCTTGAGACACCATTGCGTTCGTGGTCCCGCTCAGAGACGCTATTGTAGGATACGGTAGATGACAATTTCTGCCGCCGACTGACATTATAGACATTCGCAGCATGGTTGTTGGTGGTAGTCGAAGACGCATCGCTCTTGAGTCGTCGGATTTCATCGCGAAGTCTCCGATTGTCTTCATCGGATTGCTCTCGACGTGCGGTCTCGGCGTCAAGGAGATCCTTCCACATGTCAACCTCCTCACGAACACCGATATCTGTACCCCCTTTGGATTCGACCACTCGCTTCAGTACTTCAGCAAGTCTCTTCTTCTCCTGTTCTTGTGCAAAGCTTTCGTGGCGCATCTTCTCAATTTCACCCTCGTAAGTCATTACCCGTTCTCTGAAGTACGTCAATTCGTTTTCCATAAACTGGAATTCCTCAGGGTCGGGTCCAGCTGGCTTGTCTTCAGGTACCGGGGCCTCCATTTTCTTTGTAAGCTCGTCAGATTTCTCTTTCAGCTTCCGCTCCAATTCTCTCTGCGCCCGCTTCATCTCCCGCAGCTCTTTGGCAGACTTGAATTTGGCAGTCCGTAGATCGACATTCTCGGATATCATGGCCTTTACACCTTCGTCCGATCTCCGACTCAAAGCATCGTCCAAAAAATTAATCTTTAGCTTAAGATCCCAATTCTCCTTCATCAATCGATCAATGGTACTGCTTTGCTCCTTCAGGGTAAGACTCTTGCCATTGCGGCCAGCTGAAGGAGTAGGCGCTCCATTTCTCTTGTTGGGGGAAGCATGCCTATTTCGATACTCGCGGGCCATGGTCGCTGGTACCTCAATATCTCGTACGTGCTGCGCAATGACTGTATCTGTGGGCGTATTCAGTCTTCCACTTGCAGCCCTCGGCGTTTCTGGGACTGAGCCATCTCCAGCTCTAATTGTGTCTTCTCTTGTAGTATCATGCTCTTCATCCAGAGTATGTAGATTGCTCTCGGTAGACTTAATCTTATCTTCTCGGTCACTAAGTTCTGAGATTGCGGAAGCCATACTACCAAGACTGATTGATCTGGCGAAGTCTGACGGTCTGCTTGTGAGGGAGCCTCTTTGAGGCACAGCGCCACCAGATTGCAGAGCGAAGTCTGCTCCCAGCGTCACCTCGCTGCCACCCTCCGTTGAAGTCGTAGTGTAGGACGAGTTTGACGACCTCTGGCTAGCCATGCGACTGTTCAGAAATTTTGGTCTTTTATTCTCCCGCAGAGAACCGAGATCAGTGTCGTGGCCACTGGCTGCTTCTGGGGGGTCTTGTGCACCTCGAATCTTTGTAGGCGTGGGAGAGCTCGCCCTCGAAGACGTCGAGTCTGGATTTGCTTTCCGAGGAGTGTCTTCATGGTCAGTCGCACTATCTCTATTTGACTGTTCCAGCATTATACCGCCCTTGCTGTCATCCGCCGTTTCGTATCCACCATCCATTGATGCCATAGATACTGCGCGGGAAACTGTGCGGGCAGCAGCTGCAGCGGTAGGCGAAGACGACATGGTCTCTAGTGAAGAAGTGTTGTAGTACCCATGGTCAATTGCTGTTTCAGGTGACTCCCCCTTTGAAGGCAATTCTGAGCGTCCAGGTGCGGGTGTCTGGTACGACTCAGGTGGAGTCGCAGGCGAGTGTGACCCGTCTTCATCTTCCCTTTCCGCTCTATCTGAGCTCTCTGGTCGGCCTTGTGGCACATCTGGGACGAATGAGTTGGGATGCGGGTGGCCCAACATGGAAGAGCCGGTCATTGGCGCATGGCCCGCTGGAGAGATTTCTGGTAGAAAAGTTGAATCAACATCATCCAACCGCCTCCTCATTTCCCTTTCTTGTAGATATGTGTCTCCATCCACTCCCATCAAGCTCTTACCATCTTCGCTAAGCAGGCTGTCATCGGCTGGTGGCGGGTCAACTTTCGACTGCATAGGCGCAGAAAGCTGTCCGAAGTCTTCGTCGTCGAAAGAGGTCTTGATTGGGGACAAATCATCATCGGTATCGAAGCCGCCTGGAACTCGTGAAGGTTGCCGAGCGACTGAAGGCCTTGTTGGTGTAGCCATTGAGAGAATACCAGCAAAAGTAAGCCTGACCCTAGAAGCTACGTCATAGGCGCACGGCTCCAAGACGATGACTGAGTGCCAATTGGGCGAAGCCTTGAAGGACACATTGCTTGTGTTGTGGATAACCGTTGAGGGGTGGGGTTGGATATGAAGCTCCCATCTTTTCGCGTCGCGTGCAATTCACATCACGGTCGAAAAGGGGCTAGTTCTGAACTTCGAGATCTCTACCAAGTTTCAGACATACTTTTCAGAAGATCTTCAACTGCTCCTGATTTGATGCTTAGTGAATGATTGAAAGTGACTCTAAGCAATCTCAAGTTTATCTACCGTAGACCTACCGAGCGCGTGGCTATCTGCTATTGTCTTCTTGAACCCTAGAAGATGCAGTATTCGGCTGCCTTATCAGGTAAACATCCTTGTATGGGCCACTTCCTCCAAATTGCGGCCATTGCCCCAGATCGACCTCCCAGCGTTCCAACTTTCTGAAGCGATGTCTAACATACAGCCCAAATCCTTGATCGGTAGATATGATGAAGCCGGGTACCTTCATCTCCTCCTCCAGCCTGTCCGTTCCCCATTCCACGAGCACCGAGCCAATTTCTCTTCTCTAGTACTTGGGCAGTGTAATAAGGGATTCCAGTTCTGCAGGCAAACACCAATGCGGATTCCTGAATTGCCTGAAAAGGATTTGCGTCTTACCCCACCACCTTGTGTGGCCCATGATCTTCCGCTTCGTATCTTGCTCTTTATAAATAAAAGGATCTAGAACATCATGTCTTGCCACCGGCCAACTGTTCACAGCCCTCTCTCTCTCGCAAGATCCCAATCTTCGTCACTCATTGCCTTTGTATATATCCAGGTAGCGCACGCAGCCATTTCCCCTGAGTCGGCGTCAACGACCTTCCAAGGATGCTGGTCTGGATCATCAACAGCGTCGTAGCGCATCTGCTGGATCTTGTCGATGCTGGCTTGGGACATGCCATTGGGAAAGATGATCTTTCTGAAGGGGTTATTCTGATAGCTTGCAACCAAGAGGCGAGCAGCTTCGGGGGCATCGTCTTTCGTAGATGGCAGGAGTTCTAGAGGCATTATAAGGCATGCCTGAAACGGAAGATTAAGATGTACAAATGAGCGAAGCGAGCGATGCCAGGCCTGCTTATACGTTTCTGCCTGACTCATAGGTCAGGATCAGGTCTTCGGTAGTCGGTACCATGTCCAGACCGCTCAACCATTAGACAAGTAGAAGTACACAATACTCTAAACAGCAAAAGCTCCATTGAATTGCTTGTCGCATTCATGAGGTGACTGGCAGACTTCCCCCCGCCACCAGAGAAAGCGACCAACCTCTTCGCCAAGACATCAAAATTGTACCCCGGAATCACCCCCCTCTGGGTCTAGGCCCCATGAACTTGGTCTGCCCGTAATCCTATCTGAACCCGTAATTGCCTTTTAAGTAAAGCCACTCCGCCTCCTTGATTAGTAGGGATTGTTTGGCCTAGTTCTTGAAGAATACTCCGAATCTGAGTTGCTGAAAAAATTGTTAGAAGTGTAGACATAAAAGTGTAAGATATATTTATTTACCATTGAAGCGGGTGACAGTGCTTGAATCAGCTGGAAAGTTTGGGATAGCTAAGCCAGTTACAGGGTTGACAAGAGGTATAAGAGGATCGTTGGGAGATATAGCAGAGTGATTTTGGATGCGCGCCATATTATTATTATTCCTGTTGATATTATTATAATGAACTTCAGTCGCATTGTATTTAGACACTTACTGATGCCCGAACTTTGCATCAAGTCCGTCTATTCTTTGCTCAAGTCCGCCCATCCTTTGCTCAAGTCCGCCCATTCTTTGCTCAAGTCCGCCCATTCTTTGCTCAAGTCCGCCCATTCTTTGCTCAAGTCTGTTTATTGTTTGCGTAAGCTGAGCGAGTTGGTTTGCAATTTGTTGTAGCTGCACAGTGGGAACATTGTTCATTCGTTGGAACTGTTGCTGCATTTCATTGGACGCTTCGGTAAAGCGCAAGCCTGCTTGAGTAAAATCTGGAAGTGGTTGCTGCTCCATAGCGGGTATGCGTAGACAATGATATATGCTTACAACTATGAGTTCATTAAGGGAAAAAAAACCAGCAGCAGAAGCGATCGAGGGCTGAACAGAAGCCGCGCTAGTTGGAGCGGCAACGCCCGCGCGACTTCCGGGTGAGTGGGGGGTACATTTTTGATGTCTTGTAGTGCCAAGCCATCACCAAACAATTCCTTGACGCAATGCTGTGAGCGCCCTGCTTCTCACCATTGCTCTCACACCCTCTGCATCCCTCCGAAACTATACACATACATTCCTATTTCTCGGAGACCTTGCGCAACCTCTCTTGCGATCAATTCGCGCAACGAGGGACTTCCTCGAATCGCAAGCGTCCACATCAGCGTGCATCCTCAGTATCGGCGCCCAACAACCTCTAAGATCGTGACGACTTAAGAAGAGAAAGCAAGAATTTTCAAGCGCACAAGATACATGCCTCGAAGGCCATCCTGATATCTGGAAGCCATTCGTGCCCATCAGCTCCTCCTACACTGCGCAAAACCTCGGTCAAAGACGCCCCTGCTCGTTGAACATCGTCACTACGCCATTCGCGCACCCAAAGCGCTCAAGGAAGCTTCGCAGGAACCTCCTCCGTACTGTTCTCGTCTGAGAGCTACACAGCGCCCGCACTTTCCTCCGCCTTCGCTTCACCCCGAAACTCACCCAGCATACGCCCCTTCCCACCTCCCCACCTCCCCACCATGCCAAACGAAACGGTCGTCCGGCTCATCGAGCGCAGGCGGAAATACATGTGGCCCGAAGCTCAGCTAAACTTCTGGCTCATAATAATGATAGCCTCCGGCGCGACAATTCTCGGCATATTCGCCTACTTCATGACCGTACAATCACAATTCCATCTAGGAGTGCCATGGTACGTCCTTTCCCTCTTGCGCTTCTTTACTTTCTCTAGATGATTTGACGTAGAAGGCTAACAATGATGCGTGTTTACAGGATATTCCCCTTCTCACTAGCAACCGGCTCCCTAACCCTCCTCTTCATCGCCATAATCCTCGGCCTAATCGCGCAACGGCAACTCCTCCCCGGCATAGTACTGCTCGGCTCCTTCATTCTCTTTGCACTCTTCCTCACCGGGCTCATTGAAACCAGTATTCAACTCTACGGCCCAACAGGGAGCGTGAACTTCTACTGCAACCTTTACAAATCGAGTAGTGGGCTGAGTGACGGGGAGGCGACACTGGCGTGGTTGGAGACGAAGGGGTTATGCGATGATTGGAAGGCCGCGTTTGCGTTTTATATTGTGGGGAGTGTATTTCTGTTGTGGATGATGGTTATGAGTTATCAGGTAAATAGGGATGATTTTGATACGTAGGGTGTGAAGGAAAGGAAGGGTTTTGTGCATAGCATGGGACATTGGGGTATATATCATGGTATGGTGCTTATACTTTGGCTAGTGAGTGGAAGAAATGAACAACGCCTCAGAATCCTCTTCTAATAATCTCGAAGAAATTCTTCATGACAAGCAAGGCTACCAATCAATTCCAGGGCTTTTCGCCACTATTTATCCACACTCGACCTCCTCCGCCTACTGCTACACACGTCCATCCCCTTCCAAAGTCACAATAGATGGGGCCAGAGCCATTGGAGCAATAAATCATATTAGTAGGAACATCATCGTCAACCGGTCGGTATGATCTCCTCTAACTAAGGTATGGGGTAAGAACTCAGAGTTAGAGTTGAAATGATTTAGCTTGGGTAAGAAGCCAGTATATCTTGCAAAATTCAAAATGTACCACAGTCAACTCCCCCACTCGACGTGTAACATCCCTATAGAGTTGCCGGAAGCAAACGCAACTAGAATAGGTTTGTAGCGGTGCTATATGAGCGACTATGGTTCAATGAGGACCTTATGTGATGCTTCTAGAGTGAAGAGCGGGAGATTCTTGAGCTTGAGATGGATGATTGACGACAGCGGCAGCGGGACCGACCTCGCAACAACTAAGATATCTCATTGACGACAGGATTGGCAGCAAGATACTCTTTTACATTGTTGTAGAAAAGGTCTTAAATTACCATTCATCAAGCAATATTGAGACCGCAAAGATCTTGCTTGCTTACATTCGTGTGCTGCTGTAGAAGGAACTGCATTGACTTTCATTGCGATCAATGCAGTATAAAAAATGTGTTTGGAAATATATTATGGTTTATGTTAGGATACTCTGCACAGAGGTTCTGTGGTGTAGCGCAATTCCTCAAGGAATACCGAATTTCCAATTGGAAATTGCTGGACCTTAAGCTAAAAACCCGTCTCAGCTCGAGACCTACATTGCCTCTGTCTCTTTTTGCATTTGTTTTGCGCATTGGGTTCCATTGCGGTCGATGCATTATAAAAATGCACTCGTACGAAAAGGGATTATGACGGAAGGCGAAATTCGCGGAAAAGAACAACACTACACGCTCGAAACCACTTTTTGAAGGAGACATAAGATTTGACAGTCATTCTCAATTTCCTGCGGTAAACCGTTCGCTCAAGGGGTTATATGCCTTCACGATCCCAGCAATGAATGTGGAACCAGCAGCTCTCTTATGTGGCTAGTGGGAAATTACCCATTCTGGGCGCCAGACTTAACATTATATTGGACCCCCAAGCAAAGCAATTTGAAAATGACAATAGTAAACACATCCTACTTAGTCGGAATGAAACAATTTTGTGGCACTGGCCCCTTTATTTTTTGAAGATTGATGAGCTCGTAAATTCATGAATTTCGGACATGATCATAATCGTTCGTGCTGCCAGTCATCAAACGGAACCCAGTGAATGCTACCATCGAAAGTGTAGCCCTCAAAAAAGGGTCTGAGTGCGGTTCTTAGTAGACTACCATCAAGCGAGGAGTTCACAAGTCCTCGCCAGCTATCCTATCGTGCTCAGATTCCTTCCCTACCATCTTCTCCGCATCCTCATGCTTCCTCTCCTTCTCCCACCTATCAACAACCAGCCTCGCGACATTCATCCCCATAAGACTGCTCGTCTCCATGGTACTGACAAAGCTCTCAATCCCACTCGTATACCACACCTTCCCCTCCGCATCGAGCTGAATATCCTCGAACGTGACTCTCGGCTCAAGATACGGGTAGCTATGCCAAATCTTCTCATACTTCCACGTAATCTCCGAATCCCTATTAGCCGAAACGATCCGCTTCAACCACCACTGCTCAAGTGGCTCCGGGCTGAAGACTTTATAGAGGTATTCTTGCTGCCCGGTCTTGGGATTGTGGAGGAGACGGACGGTGCTGATGCTGAAGAATATGAGGGGATGGTCAGAGCTGCTGGGTTTGGTAGTTAGGATTGTGGTTGGCACTTGGTCCATCGAGGCAAGATTGAAGTATTGTGGGTCGAGGGCATGTGCCGAGGTAAAGAGTGTGACGTGTAGGCGGACGTAGGGGATGCCTGGAGGTGGGTTGAGAGGGGCGGGTTCAATTGTGAGATTTGCGAATTGGAGCGGAGCTGCAAGGATGATGGTGTCATGGGAGGTATGATTAATCGTGGTGAAATTTGAGGACGCGTCAACGGCGTATGTGCCGCTGGGCTGGCGACTGATTGAGGTTACGCTGGTATTGAGTAAGACTTGAGCACCAGACGCCTTGAGCATGTTGTCGAAGATCTGCCAATTTCCCCCTCGCACCTGCATGGCACCGTCCGTTGCCATGCATACCATAGCCTCGAGGGCATGAATCTTGTCCAAGTTCTGTGCATAGTTCACTCGCGTGCTCGCTTGTATGATGTCCGTAGAGAACGGAGGCACGATACCATTCTTCTCCAAAAATTGCTCCCCAGTCGAGGAGGTGATCTCCGTCAGCCCCAGGTCATATGCCGTCTGGGACAAATCCTTGAAGGGAAAGACCGGTTCCTCATACATTTTGAAAAACTTCCCAGTAGTCTGCTTCATCAATCTCTGCGTCTTGATAGGAGCCATCCCATATCTCCATAGTATCTTCAATGCAGTCCACCACCCGCTTTCACTCCCTCTGAAGACCCAGTTCTGGCCATCGTAGACGCCTAGTGTCTTCGAGAGGTATAGTACCTCATTAGCTGACAATCCTTCTGTATTAAGTCCGAATTGCTTGGCTGCTGAGACGAGGTTTCTGTTCAGTTCCACAAAGATGCTAGCGCCTAGCTCAACAGGCATCGAAAGGTCATTGTGAACGTTGACTGTAGTGGAGCGTCCCCCAACGTAGTCCGAGCGCTCGTACACAGTGATATTGACCCTGTCGCAGGGATGCTTGAACTGGTTGGTGTAGTAGGCAGCCGAAGCTCCACCGGAGCCAGCACCTAGAAGAATGTCAGGCTGCCAGTTGAAAGTCGGGATCGCAAAGTAGCTCACCAACAATAGCTACACTCCTCACACGCCCATTGCTATCACAAACAGCGCGCTCTGGCGTCACGGGAAACGCATGGGGCTCTCGGTTCGTACTTGTCGGCCACAATAACCAAATCCCAAAACAGAAGCACACGAGAAGCGAGAATACATTGCGTCGCGGCACCGAGTCCCGCCATGACCTCGCGGGGCCCGGGCGCTGAGTCCTCGGGGCGTCCATCCTCGCGGACCTGCGCTTGTACTGAAATTCTCCCTAAGCACGAGCAAAAAGCCAGTAGCAAACTCCGGCGCCGATGGTGATGGGGACGATATTGTGTCGCCAGAGATATTCAGGCCAGCCAGTTTCGGATGTTGGGCCTGAGGGTTCGCGCCAGGTGCGTTCGATCCAGCCTAGCTGAGTCTTATCAGGTTGGGCCATGAAGGAGTAGGATGCTTATGGCTTTAGGGATTGGAGATGTTGTTGTTGGAAGGATCTCATATGGTGTGATGACAAGCTGGAGCTCGGTCATGATTAAGCATATTTGACCTACTTCACTCTATTTTCTAGGGTTAGGGTTGCTACTATATATCAAGATGCTCAAATGAACTTGCATAGTGTCATTAATGACTTATGTTCAATCTCGTAGATGCTCTGGTCAACATTATGCGTGAAGTTCTGCCATATGTATCGTAGGATAAAGTCCTTTCAAATTTATAAAGAAAGTATATCTTAGGTAAGGTATGTACACTCATCACCAAGCAACATTGGTATCATCAATAAGGCCGTAGTAGCGAACAGAAGATTCCCACAAGGCCGTCTAATCCCCACCAGTAAAATCCACAATCAAAATTCCTTTCATACGCCTTCGCTCACGGTCCTGGATCCGTAGTACTGGCCCCCAGATCGATCACATTTCGGCCAGCACTTGGCCATGTCGATTTCCTGAATGGTCTGCTAATCTCTGCTAACTCGGTGTATCCAGTTGCAGTCGTCGCTGGATCACCAGATATCTTATCGGCCCAGAAAACATACACTGCTGGGTCCAAGCCTGAAACTGCCGTGTTCGAAACCGCAAGGGGTTGATAAAAGGATTGTTCTTTGTTAAAGTTAAGTTGTGGGCTGATAACGAATGGGGAGCTGAGATTATAGGCTTCTTGGTTGTTCACTGAGCCAGGGGTTCCCGTAATGGTCAATTCATGAATACCAGCCTCGGCGGTCTGATTCGAAGCTGCGTAGTGGTAAAGGTACGTGGTACCGTTGACGGAGAGGCCGGCTATGTCAGCGCTGTTATGATCGAGGAGATTGTCGATGGTGAGGCCTGCATTGTCTGTCAGTGCCGCTTATGGAAGGTGAAGAACTAAGTTCCGTACCGTTTGTGTACTCGCCATTCGGGTCGGCGAGAGACATCCACATCTCTTGCAGGGAATTATTCCCAGAAGAGAAGAACAACCTCAAAATTTTCGTGCTCTCATCAATCGTAGCTGCCAAATGCGAGTTTGGCCAGGGAGTATGCAGCTTGGCACCATAAGCCCATGAGTCATTACCCTGATACCAAATCAATTCTTGCACATAGCTAGTTCCATTCAGCTGTTGCGAATGATAGTACAGCCGACTCCCTGGTCCAGAATGGAAGTTTTTGGAGTAGACCGCTGCCATTCGATAGCTGTCCCAGTCATTTGAAGGATCGTCACTTCCTGCGGGTACTGAGATATTGCCGACTGCTGCGATGTTTAGATGGTTCAGAGTTCCAGGCTCCCAGAAGTTCGTATCGTTGTATATCTTTCTTTTCTCCTGAAGAAGACCGTTGCTGCCTACATAAAAAAGACTTCCCTAGATGCGAAGATCAGAAATGCAGAGAAGAGCGGAGGTCGCGATTCTCTTACCACCTGGCTGAGCCACTGATTCAGATAAGTGACAGTTGCAAGCCCAGTATTGTTGACAGCGTCAGTGAAAATGGGACTAGTTTTTTGTCAGCTACGTCTTAAATCAAGTGCTTTGAATTGACTAATTACAGAGCGCTTGACCAGGGTTCCAGGTGATAGGAAGTGGACTCTTTGATATTCCCATGAGCCGACTGAAAGTATATTCGAAAAGCTTGCCGAGCCTCAAAGCTTTCAGGTGGACCTTCGTCATAAGTCACCACGCATAATGCTGACCCTACTTGCACGTCTGATTCCCTACAATTTCGAACGTGTTAGCGACAACTTTCACTGTCGCGATCGAATTTTCACTCACTGTAAAGCTACGAAAGGCTGAGTAGTATTCATGTTCGTGTTGTTTGATGCTTGAGGCGCTGATGTAGACGCACCTGCAGGAGCGGAGAAACTTCCTGCGTGCATCTTCAATCCGCCAACTACTCCGCCGACAATTGCTGCTGTAACCACAAGCATTAAAGCTAACGCAAATAGCTCCCAAAAGTGTCTTACCCGTAGACCACATATTCGCCTTTTCGGTGGAGGAGGAGATGGAGGTGGTGAGGCAAATGATCGGTCTATTCTCTTGGGGTTGGGGAGTCCTGGCGTGAATGGACTGACTCCAGGCCCATATGTCGAGTCTGGCGATCCAGGACTTAGGTATTCCTGCGTTTTCACGCCCGCATGCGCCTGCTTTTCATTGAGATAGTGGTTCGAATTGTCGAAGTCATCGTCTAAAAAGCCTTGGGGTTTGGAGTCATCTAAATCCTTGTCCTGATTTTCCTTCGCTCGTGAATCTAGTTGAAGACCCTCGTAGTCCCACGCGTCGATGGGCGACTGTTCAATGTCAGCTCCTCGCAATCTTTTGGATGGCAATGGCTATGCACCTTCTCAAAGTTATAGGATGGGTGAGGAGGCATAATGAGGGACCGGCTCCAAGCGTGCAGGACCCCACATGTATTGGAATTGAAGTGAGATGGCCAGGCGGTTAAGAGAGGCAAAGAACGTGGGCTGTGGAATCTATTTAGGAATGAAAATTCTCCGAAAGAGTGACAGCCATGCAGAAGATGCAGAAAAGAGGCGTCTTCAAGTATGCCAAAATCATGGGGAACGATATGCGCACAAAACAGGTTGCGGGCTGCGCGAATGGTCTGGACTTGGCATCCCCATGGCCATCGATAAAGCCCTCCTCTTAGTGCAAGGTCCTAGACAATGCCCTGTCGTTGATAGTCCTGACCAGGGTGGGGCCGTTTCTCTAAGGAGGGGCGTGCATACGAGCCCCAGTCAAAGGCACACTATGCGGCCTGCCGTCCTTGACGTTTCAGATCGGCGCACGTTTAAGCTCGAATCATATGGCGAAGCACTATTTGAAGGGGCAGCAAACGGGGCTGACTTGAACAAAGCCGAAGCCACGATGAAATGCCTCAACGGTAGCAGAAGCTCGCCGATTGATAGGTGGGCGTTGCTTTGTCGACCTCCATGGTAAATCAAGGTTTGCGACACGATGCGAGCCATAATACCATCACCGGAATGTAATGTAATTGGAGAGATCTTGCAGCTGCGGGAGTTTTCCAACGCGAGCACCCACACTATCCTCTCGTGGCCGCTGCCGAGATTTTCGCCGAGCCATCGATTCGAGATCTTTGTTGCGAGGTCACTGGTGATGGATTTTAGACTTGGTGTGGTTAAGGTATGTTTTCTCGCCAAATGACAGGACGGCGCTTGTGCGCGTATATCTTGCGCAACAAATTCCACGCTAGAAGCTTCCCTCCACTGCACCTCCTGTCCCGCGTTTGAAAGGAATTGGTAGTCTACTAGCACGAAGTAGGAATGATGCTAAAAACAAATCTTTGAGGTAATATTGCAACCAGGCAACGATCTGAAGCGCACTCGAAGCTCGAACATCAGATATTGTAATTTTATGCAGGCCACCGGAGAGACTTGTGCAGAAAGTGAAACGCATGACAGATTATCACAATTGCTGGCAAAACCAAAGAGACCGATTTTCTGCTTTTTGATACATGTCTTGCGCTGTTCATTTGGACATGGAAGACCCATATCGTTTATTTTTACCGAACGACAACAGTCCGCTCAATGATAGGAACCTGTATGCGACTTGCGAGAAGAGACATTCGAGGTCCTGATGGTCAATGCTTGCGGAAGGCTCGAAGATCTACCGCTGTAGATGCATTCTTCTTGGACGAAGGAATAACAAGCTTCCTCGGGCTAGGGCCAATGATGTTTCGGTGTGGCTCCAGAATGACCTGAAAAGTCCACGCCGTATGGCCAGAGAAACGCCATCCGGCACTTCGAAGTTTCAGGCTTGGCCCCCAAAACCCCATAATATGGCGTCGCAGGCGTGATCTGTCAACGTTCCCCGTGTTCATCCCTTGGCATTCGCAATCCCATCAGGCCCATCAAATTACCGCCAGGTCCAGACACACCTCCCTGGCTCTTGAAGCTTTCGAGTAGGTTCTTGGCGAGGTTGAAGTCGATGTCCACATCCTCGCGATCCGATACACATTCCGCGGCGGTCGTAGCATTGAATTCGTCTGCACCACTCGAGTTTGCAGCGATGGCTTTGCGTTGTGGCTTTGAACTTTCATGCGTCTGCTTTTGATTTAGGTCTAGTGCTCCAGCTTCTCGAAGTTGTTTTTCGACTTCCTGCATGGCTTGTCGAATTGCTTTTTCCTCCTCTTCGTCTGATGAAACATCTATCACTCTACCACCATGATGGATGCCACCGGGAACAGGTCTGGGATCCTCAGCTTTGACACAAGTCGATGGCAAACCCATCATTTCCCTCATCATCCTTGCCAACTCATTCTCATCAAAGCTGATATCTTTGTCCTCGCCCTCGCCATCACTGTCCTCACTCAATGTGCTATCCTCGTCATCATCATCCTGACCCATGTCATCAAGAAATTCGGCACCTTCGGCTCCAGCATCATCATCGTTGAGAAAATCTTCGAACCTTGAGACTATATTCCGAAGGTTGTCTTGGGCACTCTTGTCACCGAAGCCGCGGTTCGCATTAGACGAGCCATGTGCTCCTTTGCCGCCGAGCTCTCGTTCGAAGTCTTCGAAGTTGATGTCTAACCAGCCTTCGTCGTCTTCCCGCATTCCCCACGCAGTGATCTCCGTATTACGAGCTAGCTTATTGGCACCCTGTTGTAGGTCATCGAGAAGTATCTTGATCTCTCGCACAGATTTCTTGTCTTGATTTTGCGGGTCTGACAACAACATTTCAAACCCACAAGTAACTTTCATACCCATGGCAACTTTCTCCCTCGACTGTGGGTCGCGTTTTGAAGACAGATGATCTGCCCAGGAAGGCGGGGGTTCGAACTGCTGGCTTTTCAGCTGGGCATAACCCACCTTTGTAAACCTTGTAGAGACCGTAACCAAATCTGAGGGAGGAAAGTTTAGTCCACCCTGACTCGCAGCTTGTAATGGTAGGAGGGCTATAGGGTCACGTAGATAAAAGGCTTCCACTGCGGGGCTGATGTAAGCGGCGTCATTATGGAGAATGTATGCAAGCTTTCTAGGAATCGTTATAAGTGCGTGATGGAGACTGTCCAATATCTGCTGAGGGTAATTTTTGAGACGAAAAAACGCTTCCGCTTCAACCGCTGCTGAGTGAACGAGTTTTGATGGGTGGGTTTCTATGATTTTGACGGCTTGCTTAAGAACTAGAGAGTTCTGTTCGGGCTTTGCTCTGTCATTTTCCTTCCCTATTTCTGCGAGTGGAATCAAAAGCAATTTACCACTATTCAGCCACACTCGAAAGTCCGCAATCTCAGGGTTCACCCACCGAGGAAGGACATTTGCTGCTTCGATAAGTAAAAATTGCCCATCGGTATCGAATACTGTAATCCAGATCTGAGGAAACTGCTTGCTCAATTCTCGCAGAATGTAGACTACCAGCCATTCATCGTTTACAGAGTCGCCATAATTAGTGCGTCCGTATAATAGGCGCCTATTATCTTCGCGTTTAGCTTTTAGTTGGAATTGTTCTCGCTGCCATATGAAGCCTTTCAGCAGCTCGCTGGTCATTTTGATAGCAGCAATCTGGACTTGGCGAAGTTGTTGCTGTATCTCCAAGTCGTTGAGTTTCGAGTCTAACACGCAAATTGCGTACTCCACGCAATCTTCGGGCAAAGTTTTTGGAAATCCATCGAACCCTTCACCAAACCACTTGAAGTCATTTTTAGGCACTTCCATTACAAAAAGTGGCATGTGAATAAACGATGGGATTTTGCAGTCACGGCAATCAAGGAACATTATCGCCACCTTAAGGCTGAGGGCGGAGTCTCGGAAAACTTGCCCCGTTAGAAGCGCGCTAAATTCAATTGATTGTTTACTTTATTTTGCCCAGCACAACACGTCTAGAAAACATCGATAATGGCGTATTGAATATCACGGCTTACTGAAGTGATAGGGTGATTCAGGGAACATCGGACTCTGGAGGCGCGAAGCCTCTTAAACCTTAGCCATGGCCTACATTGATACACCGCGCACTGATGCCAATGCGACTTATATGAGCAACAGCCACAACCTCGAAAACTTCTCCATTGAGAACTCCTTACTTTCACCTCTAAAACGCAAAGATGACCTCGTGTCCCAAATGCGGAATGGTCGTGGTATCAGCCTCAAGACACCAAGGGTACGCGTCCCATTCTCAGATCGACGAAATCTACCAGCGGTCCCTGGGCGAGGTGAATTCACGCCCCTTCTACAAAGTGTTGCAAGAAAGAACCTAGAATGCAATGGCAAACTCAGTGGAGCACCAGAAACGCCTGCCTTCCTCAAAGCCAGCTACCAGGGCGGTAGTACCCCAGCGTTGCCGAGGGCAGACGCTTCCGGTATGGATGGAGGCGAATTCTTCAGTAGCTCTGTGTTGGAAGAGGAAGACGAGACCCCTGTACCTAAGGTCGCCAGCAGCAGTGCACAGTCAACGCCATTGGCCGTCTTGCCAAAGAGGGATCCTGCTGGCGTCTTGACAGACCAAGGCAATGTGATGACGCTAAGGGAGCAAGAGAACGTATGTGAACATAACCGGACACCACAATGACACGGAGACTATCGCTGACGCTGTTCCTAGATTATCGACAAAATCGAGAAAGACAACTTTGGTCTCAAGCTCAAGATACACTTCCTTGAGGAAGCACTGCGTAAGGCAGGACCGGGCTACAACGAGACTGCCATGAAGGAGAACACAGACCTTAAAGTGGACAAAGTCACTATCCAGAGAGAGCTTGCCCGAATGAAGAAGGCCCTCCACCAAGCTCAGCTTGACATCGACGCGTACCGCTGTCATCTCGAAGAAGTCCAAGAAAAAGCCAAGCGAAAACACTCGGACGAAAAGTTACTTCGAGAGCTAGATGAGTTAAGAAACGACATCGTTGCCAAGGACACAGAGATCGGAGGCCTGAAGCAGAAACTCGACGCCATGGAGGGAGATGGTGAAGAGCTAGACAAATTGAAAGGGGAGATTGAGGACCTCGAGGTCGACCTTCGAGATAAGGAGCGCGTAGTAGACGAGCGCGATGATGAGGTCAATAAACTCAAGGAGCAAGTCTGCAAAGACTCGGAAGAATTGGACGAGGTCTATGCAGAGCTCGAAGCTGGTAAAAAACGAATCGAAGAGTTGGAACGTAAGCGAAGTGACTCTGAAAAGCAGTCCGCTAGGCTCAAGGATGCTCAAGAAGAATTGCAGAAAGCACTACAAGCTCAGCGAAAAGCGGAGGAGGATCTCGAGGAGCTCCAAGAAGAGATGTCGAATAAGTCTATCAACACGAAAGGCCTCAGTCGACAGCAGGAAGAGAAGGCCAACAAGCTGCAAGACGACCTTACTGGCCTTCGTGTCAAGCACAATCAACTCGAAGAAGATTTCGGTGACAAGTCAAGAGAATTAAGAAAACTTCAAGAGCAACTGGAAGAGGTCGAACAAGATGCCGATGTTCGAGATCAACGGTTAAAGGATCAGAACGAGCTTCTTCGCGATCAACACGAAGCCATTGCCAAGAAGTGCGAATCTCTGACAACGCAAGCTCAGCAAGCAGTCAAGGAATTGCAGGGCAAGGCGGAAGAAAAGGACCTATTGCACTCTCGGCACGACGCTCTAATATCCGAGTCCCAAACGCTGCAGAGGGAGCTTTCAAAAGCTCAGACTAAAGTGGAAGAGCTCGAGGGAAGCCTTGGTGACGAAAGACAACACGCACTTGACAATGATCGCCAGCTGCGCACCGAAGCAAAGAAAGAATTTGACCGCCTGTCTGAGGCCATTGATAGCTTGCACCGAGAGCTTGAAGATAAGGAGAGCCAATACGCAGCGTCTCAAGACCATTGGGAAAGTCAGAAACGAGGCCTGCAGTCTCAAAGGGAGAAAGCTGAAGAGCAAGCGGCTGGTCTTCGGCGAACAATCAGCAAGCTGCAAGAGACAGAAGGCACCCTGTCTGGGCGAGAGTCTCAGCTTCAGCAAGCGCTCGAAAGTGAAAACCAACGGCACAAGAGCGAAGAGGCGGTCCTTGAGCGCCAAGTTCAGGAACTAAACGCTGATATCGAGGATAAGCGGCAAGCGCTGGACGACCTTCGATCAGGCCTATCGCAAGCGAAAGAGGACCTCCGCATCAGTCAACGGGAGCAAGTGGAGGCGGAGGAGAAGGTACAGGCCTTAGAGGATGAAGTGGAGGTGCTGCAAACGGGCTTGGACGAAGAAGCTGAAAAAGCCCGAGACGAGATGAATGCCGTCAAGCAGGAAGCTGAAGCCTTGAGATCCGAGCTTGACGAAGCTAAGGAGCTTCTCACTCGTGAGAAAGAGAAGAAAGACGATCAAGGCAAGCACGATGCCAAGAATCAGCTCAAAAACGACCTCAGAGTCGCCGAAGAGCAGCTTCGCCAAGTCGAGGTGGACAGACAATCGTTACAGGACAAGCTATCAACCAGTAATCTCGAGCTACATAGGCTTAAGGCATCGTCTGCCGAGGTCGAAGCCGAGCGTCATGAAGTTCGAAGTCAGCTTCAGCAGATACAAAACCAAGTCGATGATACCTTCAAGCTGGACCGGGAGAAGCTCGATCTGCGGGCCTCGAAATTGAAACTGGATAACGACGTCGGCCGTCTCCGCGAAGAACGCAAGGGGCTTCTTGACCGAAATGCGGCTATTGAGCGCAAGCTCGAAGGAGAGATTCAAAGAGCGACCTCTGAGGAAGGACGTCTGAACACAGAGATCAGCGATCTACAACGGAAACTAGTCACGGCTTCAGGAGGCCGTGATCGAGAGCTGCATGCCGCGGAGCAGCAAGTCCAACGACTGGAACGCCGAGTCGAGGAGCTCGAAAGCCAAGCCGACGGGAATGCTGAGCATGGAGAGGCAGCGGCCGAACTGAGCATCATTCAGAAGGATCTGTCAACCGCACGAAGAAAGGAGACAGTGTATTTGCAACGTGAGGCCGCCCAGAAGGATATTGTTCGAGAGCTCAAGCAGAAAACAATGCGTCTTGAACGCCAATCACACGAGCTCGAGGTTGCTCGGCTCGCTGTAGCTTCACCACAGTCGTCTGTTGGAGGCTCAGCTCGCAAGAATGAGCTCATTGAGGTGCAACGTCAGTTGAGCATTGCCCATCAGCAGCTGAAAGACGCCCGAGCCAAATCGAGAGATGACCTTAAGGCAATGCAGCGTAGGCTAGGGGAATCAGAGCGCCAAGCCCAGGAGAATCTGGACGGCTATGAGCAGCAGCGTGAGAATCTTGAGAGCGAACTCTCCGAGAATCGTCATGAACAGGAGGCTTTGGTCAGCAAAAACAACATCGCTACCCAAACGATCGCCCGCCTCCGCACACGTATCGCTTCTCTTGAAAACGATATCCACGCTCATCGCCAAACCAACACAGCAGACAACACTATTGCTGAAGAGCGCAAAGACTTACACGATATGCTCAAGGATGCAAAGCTAACAGCTGAAGATCTTCAAGTGCAGCTCACCGCCCAAGACAATCACCTCGCTTCAGCAACAAGCCGCGAGAAGGAGCTTCGAACTCAGCTCAAGCGCGTCCGCGAGGAACGCACATTGCAGACCGACAGGTCTTCTGCTCTCTCCGCCGAACTAGAAAACCTTCAGACTCGCTATGAACGCGCCGTCCACAAGTTTTCCCGCCAACAGCGGAGCTGGGAAGATGAGCGGAAAACGATGACTTCACGTGTCCGCTTTCCCAACATGTCAATCAGCAGCCTCCATGCTAACAACGAGGAAGAGAGTATGGAGATGGTCAACAGACACGCTGCCGAATTGAGAGGACTGGCGAAGCAGATCCAATGGCTGCGCGCGAAGCTGAATAGAGAACAAGAATTCAGGAGTGGCTTGATCTACGAGAAGAAGTACATGAAGTTGGAGATCGAAATGTTTGAAGCTTGGTAGGTTTTCTATTCTGTCACTGACTACTTCAAGACTATTGCTAACATCATCGCCCTAGTAACCGAATAAACCTCAATCAACTCGCAGAAATGGGCCTCGGTCAGCCCCAATCCTCGCCTCGCCTACGTCTTGGTGAGAGTGTTCGAGCCAATGGAAGCCGCCGTACCACCAAATTACCATCTTTGAAAGTCATCGGCTTGGCGATCATAGCAGGCCATCGGATGAGAAAGATGAGTGAGGAGTGGGCTGAGCAGAAGAAGCTCAAGGAAGCACTGGTTGAGAAGATGCAGGAGATGATGCAGGGGAAGCAGTGGAAGAAGGCGAAGAGAATTAGTACTGGCCAATAGAAGGGTTGCATGCATTGGTTGGACGTTTATGGGCTGCATGTTGGACTGCGTGCAGCGGTCAGTCTGTTATTGAGTAAAGCATAGCGTTAATGAGAATAATGGAATGATCTGATATTTTTGCAATCTTACTTTCGACTTTCTACATTGCTTGCTCCAGTCTGGCATTTGGGGGAGCTTGCAACATTAGGTCTCATATACGAAGCTCGTTCACAGATGCTGGAAGTCCTTGATAGCATTTTGGTGTTCAGCACATGAATCCCTACTGCGTCAAGACCTACGGCGTGTGCAAAGTATGCTATTGTAGCAGTGAATAAGAGTATGCACCATTGCAAGCAAAAACTGCATCGAGAGCAAAACAGAAATCGGGTACAAAACGAAGCTGTAGCTTCAATACCTCCAGCTCCCTTTTCACTGTGCAGAATGACTTACTAGCCACATAGGCTGCTCTCCCCATAGGCAAATCACTCCTTTCGGAATCTCCCCCAGTGTGAAGTCCATGAGACAACTTCCCAGCATTTTCCTGTTCATTGCTAGAGTTTGTTCATTGGTTGCAACTTCACAATAGCAGACATGTGGGATTTGGCTGAAGTTACAAGATAGCGCCGGGTAGAAAAAGCATCTAACGAGATCCGGTTAGCAAATTTCAAGCTCTGTTTTCTAGGTTCATAGGCCTGTAAGATGTAGTTTTTTATCATCCTCCTTTCCTGACTCTATAGGCTACAGAAGTGAAAGATTCGCCTTCAGTCGCTCTTTGTTTGCTCATATTGAGGCTATACATACATATACATAACCCCCAGGTTTCCCCGCCAGCTAGATCTTCAGGGGAGGAGGATGCACGCTCTGTACGTGCAAGAGGTCAGTAAGTGAGGCTAAAGCATGCATGGAAATGAAATTGTAGATGACAGCCATGATGGGTGAGTAAGAAACCATTCTCTAGGATGGCCTCCCAGACAAATCGCCTTTACTCGCATAGTTAAGCATGTTCATGTCTTTCTTTCGCTTTCTTATAGCTGCTTGCTCTTTAGAAAGTGGCCCTGAGCCTACTTCTGTGAGTGTGCGCTTATTTAAATTCATTAGTGTACCTTCAACCATGAATATCGCTTTGGTGTCTTGAGGCATTTGGCTCTTTCCAGAAAGGTCTTCAAGCTTCTGGGGTGGCCATTGATGGTGTGTACTTGAGCAGTGTGATTCTGCTTTATCATCAGAGCATACATGAGAGCTCAGCACGGAGGATCATCCTAAAACGATGGCCAGCATGAAACGGAAATGCTCCAAGATTGTGACAGGCTTTGCTTGCTGTGACAACAACGTACGCAACCCACATATCTCTTAAGCTGAGTTGGTCGCTGCTAAAGCTGTTGACGAGTCTGATCGGCCGGCTATGGCGCGAAGAGCTGACACACGGGAACGTTACGACTCCCCGCTGACGCGTGTTCCCTTACGATTTAGCTTGTCCAGCAGGGGAAGTTGCGTCAAGGCGAATGGCCGGGTCCTTTCTCAGCCCTTCGAACGGAATGGTCCCTGATCAAATTGATCTTTGCTCGAGAGGAGGGCAAATGGAGACGTCCAAAAATCGTACACCAACTCCGAAACCTGTTGGAAGGGCTTTCTCAGGGATAATCTCGAGTTCGCGGAAGCGATAGGGTTGCATTCGAAAGAGTCATCAAGAGACTTAGCATAATTTCGTCAATCGAAGCGGTGCCGACAGCTATAGGGCTGGAGCTTGTAGTTTTGCGGTTGGACTTAGCGGGAGTTTTATCCAGTCTAGGCTTAAAACAGGCCAGGCCGACTCGCTCTCAAGATTTCCTTAACACACAGCACACAGCGTACGGACTTTGAGCCACCCACTTCTAGCCCACGGTCACTAGCGACAATGCTTCTAACCTCTTTCAAGCTCATGATGGCAAATGTTCTCCAGCAACTCGCCCCAATCGCTTCCGTGGTGGTCGAGTACACACTTACCTTCTTTCCGGATCTACCATGGTTCAAGCTCGCCTGCCTTCTACTGTGTTGGCTTACTGCTCTTTACGTGCATTCCTGGGCATCCGAACCTCTCATTAAGTATGTCAATATCCTTAACTGGTCCACTAGACGCTAAGATCATGCAGTGTGGCCCTCTGGCCACGCATCATTGACCTGCCTTCTGAGCTCAAAGGAGAGCTCTTACGCTCTATGGATCTACCAGATTTTGTAAATTTCCGACGCATTTGTCGCGCATGAGTGCTAAATGGGGAGCCTCGGCTGTGCGGAATTTGGGGGCTGCACCAGGCATCAAGACCGCAGCCATGCTCTTTCTAGCACCAAACGGCTCCTCTCGCTCTCAATATCTTATCCGAAGCACGATACGCCGGTACCATATTGCCAGAAGTCTAGCAGAACTTCTCGCTGAAGATCATGTGTCGCGTCTCGGTCTCTACAACACCACGCTGGCATCCAACCTCGTCGAAGGACTAATTCCATACCTGCTCCTCCTTATGCACTTCTTCGAAACCTACCGCACCCGGATAGCCAACTTCATCATAGATCCCGGTAATGCAGACTACTTCACAGGCAACTCGGCCAGGAGACCTATGCAATTACCTATCATCGAGATGGACATCCTCACGAGCCTCTATAGCCAGGAAAACATCGGCCACCTCTACACGGTCATGGCTCCTGAAACTTCTCGCCGATGAGCGCTTCAACAACAGCTATATCAATGCACAACAACAATTCTTCCTCTGGTGCGGCTTTCAGGCTGTCAGAAACGCCATACGCATCTCCGATGTCGGAGTTCGAAAAACCTATGTCGAAGATCAATTCGAGCAAGTCAGGCAAGTAAGGCAACCGACAGGCTTAGAAGCCGCCGGAATACCATCTGCTATCCTCCCCACACTGGACGTAGGCACACTGAGAACTCTAGCTAGCATATCAATTTACCCACCTGGCTTTCCCCGTGCCGAGAATCGGAAGAGGTTGGGCGTTCCTATAGACCAGAATGGTGACATTCGTCAACAGTCAAGGAGGGAGGACTTTCTAGCGTTGCTGGAATCGAGGAATTGGGTGGAGCAGAATCTCCTGGTCAGGAGACACGGCAGGGAGATGTAGGGCGTTTGTTTGGGTGGATGAGTCTCGATCGAAATACAATGCACAACGGACTTTTCTTGCTGAATTGTACATGCATGCAATAGCTTGATGTAATTAGGGAAGCACACACTAGACTTATCACTTTCTGAGACTTATCACTTTCGTTGCTAAACCTTCCAAGCATCGGTCCTGAAACTAAAAGATATTGACTGACTTTGGTAAAGCATATGGAAGTAATGCTGGTAATCAGTATTACTTTTTTGGTTGCTTTACGATGCCGCTTACTATTTCTGATGAAGGAATCTCCCAAACGAGCTAATCCCAGAGCTCTAGCTTAACCCCCCAGCTCAATCGCCCAGTCTCAGTTACGTGAGTTGAGGCATACATCGCGGAATCTGGTAAAATCGCATAGCAGTCCAGGATAGGCTTTCTTCAGCCCTTCGATCCTCCCAACATCTCTTGGTCCTCCAAGTAGCAATAATCCTCAATCCTCCACATCGTTGAGCATGAATTCGTGAAAGTACGCGCGACAATCATTCATTTGTAGACTTGCGGCCCATCCGAATCCATGAAGCTGCAGGTCTCTCTGCTGGAGAAGTGCGCTATTTCTAGGCAAGAGTTCTAAAACCTTCTTGCCCATCTTGTAGTTTAGCGGCGGGACGATTGGGGCAGGAAGAGATCCGACTTGATAAGTATAGTTGTTGTGTTCAGGTCGCAATGGTCGGGTTTTAGTTGCGGTCGACTGCCAGATGCGGCAGACAGCCCAATCATAGACGTCCCCGTTGTATTGCATCTGCGCACAAAGCTGGCTTACCATCTCTAATGTTCCAAGAGTGAAGACCTCGGTGTATCGATGATGGCTGCCTGTAACTCCGCAGCTCAATCCCAGGTTTCGGCGCTCCAGTTTCTTTTCGACTATTGCGTATAGATAGTCGTGCATACCGATTAGCATCTTGATAGCGTGTGGTGTGTAGCGGTGGAGGAGTTGCCGTTCGACTTGGGAACAGATCGGTAGAGTGGACTGAAGTTGCAAGCCGCCTCCAGCATATTCTGCCAGTCCTTTGCGATAGCATTCGAGGAAGTCGCCGAGGAGTAGTAGATAGCATTTGAGCTTTCTCTGTAGAATCATGGTTGCAGAACCTCGTTTCTGTGCGTATCGCCCAGCATAACCCACGTTCCATTGATCGTAGAACTCTAGCGGTGCTGCGGCATTTGACAGGCAAGCTGCCATCCTGTCCACCATACTGCAGCGGGCTTTGACCCGGAGGAGGTAGGGGAAGGTGGTCGGATACCGGAAGATCCGTTTCACGGCCAACATGTCATCGGAGACAAGGAAGGAGTTTGCGATGGAGGCTTCCAGCTTACGGGTCCGCTCGAAAGTTTGTTTGGAAACACGGTGGAAGCTAAACAAGTCCCAGAAATTCATGCGCTCCAGGATTGTGTCTTGTATGTCCTTATTAAACTTCCAGAACAGGACCCAAAAGTTTCTAAGAATGTTAGCCGAGAGCTCCAGCATAGATATGGAGACGACTACTTACAGCGAGGCCACAACATGGTGGCTGGTCGTCGAGCTGGGCTGCTGCGCTGGTGCGGCCATGACCTGCCCCGACAGCACCTGGTTGTCTGCGACAGCTGCAGCTTGCGAGGATTCTGGAGACATTGTACTCTAGAGAAGAAAAATTGGGTTTGAGGAAAAGTCTTCAAATGGAGCTGAGCGTCGTATTTTAAAAAGTTCAAAGGTTGTGGGGTGGGTTTTTCACTACGACATCGGCGATATCCGCATCGGTTCCCTAGCGTCGTTTCTTGCTCCTTCTCGGCACAAACATCCCTCTCGCCTACTTCCCTCAATCGACCTATAGTTGGGTTCTTACACCCGGTAGGCGAGCCGATAATTGCAACAAGATGAGTAAGGCAACGAGATATGGCCACAGACAATACGTCAGAGCTGAGTGATCTGGGTGGCGCCATAGCGAGATGAAGCGCGCAAAGCTGATGAACTCATCAGGTCAACAAACGTGGTCGGTCCCTGGCGTTACCAACATCTGAGTAATTCGGAGTCAGCACTGCCTAGTACGGGTGACGAGTGGAGTAAGAAACATGTTATGGGAGTAGGGAGTCGGCCGAAGCTCAAATGTGACCCAATACACACCTATACGACTCATCTCGGAGTCAGATTGAACGGAGATCCCCCGAACATGTGCATACCTGGTTGCGTACCTCAGAGGCAAACCATAATGCATCGATGCAAATACTAGGTGCCAATTTGGGAGGACTCTCCAAGATCAATCAGCTTCCACGCTCTCTAGGTCTTCGTCCTCGCTCGGATAATCAGAAAAGTACAACAATTCCGGAGTAACGTCGCGTCCATGCATTGATACCATGCCTCGGATACAATAAGACTCTCCTTGACCAGAACCAGCTCCAAATCTCTTCCTCTGACGTCTTTCACTCACTGAGGAGATATCAGAAAGATTTAGGAAGCTACAGAGGAAGAAACATTTCGTCCATGCCTTAATACCACGCATTGGATGTCGAAATATCTTCCAAGATCATACCGCTTTCCCCACCCCTTCTTCCAAGATGGTTCACCCGCTCGGACTGGGGCGAGCTATACTTACTCGTTGGGACGCAACACTGGAGGGCAACAAGCGTCCCTGCGAGATACCAAGCATAGGAGTAATCACTCCCTCCAACATCAAACCCTTTTCTTTTCCTTTTCTTCCCCTATAATCCATTTGATAAGAAGATGCTAGAGAGGGATCCGCGGTGCAATTACACTGGGAGATGAAAAAGCGTCCATACCTGATATGCTGTGCATGGACGTATAACATCTTCCCAAGATCAATGACCGTTCTCAATTCGTCGCTGAGGAGCTAGACTGGAAGATCACACAGCGTCCAGACCTCTTTGCACCGTGCTGGACGCTAAATATTTTCCAACATTGGTCGGGTTTCCTGCCCCCATCTTTCTTCATTCTGAACGATCGGAACATGCTGAAGCTCAGCCCCTAGAGAGGGCGATCGGATCAAAATGCAATTCAAGACGAGAAAGAGACGCGACGATCTTTGTAGGGGCTATATCAAACTCTTTGAACGGGCTATATTAAACCGGAAAGCGAAAGACTAGAATTGATCGAAGTGCATACTTTCAGCGTTCTTTTGAAAGGCGACAGTGATTTGTCGCGGAACTAAGAAAACTTTCAAGAAGGGGTGCTATATGTATATTGACAGGTTTAACACTTGGGTCTGACAGACTGATCTACCTTCACAAACAATTATAGATACTGTTGGCTGATCCATAGTCTATCCCTAGTCTTTTGAAAGGTCTCGATTGAGCGCCAACTATAGCTATAAACCATTTGGATGCCGGACTTAAAGTGTGTAAGTCTCTACTCCGGAGGGTAAAGGTGTGAGGTTGTTTCAAGCTCTTTAGCGGCTACTCTAACGCAATCCGGCTTAGGTGTCGATCCTGTACCTGGGGAGCTGGGCTACCAAAAACCTTCACGACATCCAGAAGCTCAAAACCTGTCTTGTCGTTTACGTGTCTACGACTGTGAAGGCACTAAAGCAGTGACTGCCAGATAAAAATTGTATGAATCCCAAGATAGTTCACACCACAAGTTATCCACCATGCCTCCAAATGACAGTGACTCCTCCGACGAAGAGAGTGGTAGCTTCACAACTACAAATGTCCTGCTAGGCTATGCCTCCAAGGAGCCTACAGATGACGTATTTAGTCAGCTAGGCGGATACCCAGTAAGTATTGCCCATTTCCTTTGATAGTGAGACTTTATTGACTGAACATCTAATAAGAATACCAGATATGGCTAGACGATATAAGCGCTCCCTTTGCGGAGCTGGCAAAATGCAAGATATGCAACAGCATGATGACACTGCTCCTCCAATTGAACGGAGACCTCCCCGAGAAGTTTCCTGGACATGAGCGGAAATTGTACATATTCAGCTGCAAGCGAAAGCCATGCCGAAAAAAGAATGGATCCGTGAAGACTATCAGGGGCGTCAGGATCTCGACGTCCTCTGCTGGAAAGACGAAAGAAGCAGTTGATGGAGCATACCCTCGAAATCCGCCAAAGCAGGAAACTTTATCCCCGAATTTGGGCAACAGCCTGTTCAATTCGACGTTCTCCAATTCAAGCACCTCAAATCATAACCCTTTCTCGACCTCCACAAACGCTCAATCACCAACCGCCAATCCATTTCCTACCCAAATTCCCTCGGGCGCTCCCTCACCTTCTTCCACTCTCGCTTCAAAGCCTCCGCAAACTCCTACCAACGAACTTCCAGCAACCTTCGCTGAGAAAGCCCGCGTCTCGTCGCCCCCTCCTCAAACAGCAGCCAAAGAGCCATGGCCACCTCAATCTTCACTCCCCACTCCATATCCAGCCTATTATCTCGATGCAGACTACGAGGCTTTCGAGTCCGATTCACCATCCTCATCATCGAAGACAGCTATGGACATAGACACAGAAGGCTCAAGTAGCAAAGACGATGAGAAAGACGCCTTCGAATCTACAATTGACAAAACGTTCCAAAAATTCGCAGACAGGCTCGCCCAGAACCCAGAGCAAGTCCTACGCTACGAATTCGCTGGAACACCATTACTATACTCAAAGACTGACACTGTGGGCAAACTAATCGCCGCCCCTTCCCAAACAGCAGGAAACAGCAAAATTACAACAAGGACCCGCCCAGATATAGTGACCAGAATACCGCACTGCTCAAATTGCTCCGCGCCTCGAGCTTTCGAGTTTCAACTCGTGCCGCAAGCGATAGCAGAGCTTGAGATCGAGGAAGAGGGCTTGGAGGGGATGGAATGGGGCACCATTATTACGTATGTGTGTACGAAGGATTGTGGGGCGAGAGGGGTGAAGGAGGGAGAGGTGGGCTGGCTGGAGGAGTGGACGGGGGTGCAGTGGGAGGAGGATGCGAAGGCTGGGAGGAGTTGACAGACATACGTAGATGAAGAGGATAGATTCGGACATAGTGGTCTTGACGACCATTCATAACGATCATGATAGACGAACGCCAAAATCAGCACTTTCGGTGCCGCAGCATGCGCTTGCTGGAGGACCAAAGGCCTAGCCCATTAGAGACACCGAGAAGCATGAAAATCTTGTGAATCCAGTCCCATGAACAGTCAAACCTCTCCTAAGTGAATAGCTCCACCATCACCTCTGCCCCCAGAGCCCCCTACTCGTCTCCTCCACTCGTCTCTGCTGCTCCCTAATCTGCTCCTCCGTCTGGCCCCTTGCATTGCCCCGACTATCAATCTCCATTTGATCACCCCCCTGCCCTGTAAATTTCTCCTCCCTCTCCTCCTTCTCCTGCTTGATCCCATTCTTATTACCATTCCCATTCCCATTTCCACCATTCCGCTCCCTCTTCGGATCCCCACTCAACGCCCCCTCCATCAGTCCCGCCGCCCCTCCCTCCCTCAACTTATTAATAGCCCGAACAGTATCAATAGCGGCATGCAAAGTCCTCCTCGCATTGAAATTCTTCTTGATAACCGGCAATAAATCACCCCCTTGGCCCCTCCATTGCCCCTCCCTATCCCGGACCTCGTCATTTACGAAAGCGTGTTGGAGAGCTTCGTGGGCGGTCATGCGCGCTTGGGGGTCGGTGGTGAGGCAGCGTTTTATAAATTCCCGGGCCGAGGGGGAGACGGAGCGCCAGTATTCGAGGGGCGTGAATGAGTAGTCGGCTATGAGGATTGCTTGCATTTCTTCGAGGTTGGAGTCCCGGTCGAACGGGGTGTAGCCGCAGAGGAGGAAGTAGGTTATGACTCCTATTGCCCAGACGTCTCTGGAGGGTGAATTAATTTAGGAACTGGGATTGGGATTGGAAGAGGTGGGTAAGGCGTACACTGGTTTTCCGTGCCCCGTCTTCTTGAAGATCTCAGGGGCCATGTAACCCGGTGTACCACATGTTGTTGTAAGCACATGAAACGCTTCTTCATCCATGATTCTTGAGAGACCAAAATCAGCTATAAGGAGGTCGGCGTTGTCTTCGGGGGTTCGAAAGAGAAGGTTCTCAGGTTTTAGGTCGCGATGTACAATGCCGTGGTCGTGGAGGTAGGCTACAGCTGAGAGGGTTGCCCGAATGAGATCTGCAGCATCGGACTCATAATAGCTGCCTTTTCTGCATATTCGATCGAAGAGTTCGCCGCCGAGGGCTAGGTCGGTTACTAGGTATACTACTCGTAGAGATCCGAATCAATTGATGCTGCGATTACCCAGGGGTTTTGCACGACGTACAGTTGTTCATGGTCTCGAAGTAGTCCACCAGGGTCAATATATTTTGATGTCCCATTGATACCCTTTTGAGAACGGCAATTTCGTTGCGGACCTATCCAACCTCATATCAGCTACCTGTTCCTCTTGTATACAGCCACATGCGACCCCGTTCCTCAAGGACACACCATATGTTCTCGCCCCTGCATCATCCTCTTGTTGATCACTTTTGCTGCATAGTACCTCCCCGTATCGATATGCACACATTCCTTTACCACCGAGTAGCTTCCAGCGCCCAACGTCTTCCCTGTCTTGTATCTGCAAGGCTGGATTTGGGGCTTCGCGTCAGGCCCCATGGAAGCCATCGCGAGATGTACGGAGGGTGGAGGAGGTATGGAGGCCCGGGGACGGCCAGAAGATGGCCGATGGAATTCTTGTGTACCAGGTTCCGGTCGAAAAGTATACTGTAGTCTCCGCGAATCCCTAATCTCTCATAAGGAATGTTCGCGATCTCTCCGAAGAGTGTGTGCGTGCAGGCCGCAGGCAATGGCGCTCCATTCAGCAATCCGATAGTATTTCTAGGTCGCGTATAGATAAATGTACGCAATGGCTCAATTGATATGTATCTCCGTTTATATGATGCTTGTGCTACAGTCGTTGAAGCCAACATGGGTGGGGTCCATATTGGAGATCCGCCCGCGATGCGCTAGTGACCTCGGCCGAATCAAGCAGGCCTCCTTCTTGCCTTTCCTCACAAGCATGCATTCAGTGCGATAGATTCTTCTATATAAGCAATGGACAGATGCATTATGGTTGTAGGGATGGGATTTTTATGGACGTGTACGAAATCTTGGGAGAGGCCTCCAATAAAATACAAGCTCTTTTTCCAATAAGGAGGGTGGAGATGTTTTCAGGTATAGTGTACTGTTGTTGTTACTTTTCGGAGTCCATACGCGTCATTGCAAGTCACTTGTAAGTTATCACGAGTATACTTCGTCATCAAAACTCGCTATTGGCTGGGTAGGCGTGGCGCCGTACGAATTCGGTCACAGGAGCGCTGGCGTATCAATCAACAGAGTGCGAGCGCGCAGAAGCAACAGCAGAGGAATGGAGAGAAGTAGCAGGGCCGACACCGGCTGATTGCTGGCCGGGTTAGTTGAAAGTAGCGAGAGGGTTTGGTGGTTGCGAATCCACATTTACTGCCATCGTTGGCGTCGCAGCCAGAGGTAAGCACAGATCCCACATAGAACGAGGAGACCAGCGACGCAGCAGGGACAACACCAAAGCTCGCAGAAATAGTGCCAGATGGATTCGGACACGAGGTCTCCCTACGCTTCGCCCACCATGATTGTGGAGGACGACCTTCAAAAAAAAGGATGTTTCAATCCTTCCACACCGAGACGCGACCTCTGTACTCCATGTTTCAGTGTGGTTGGCTCCCCACCATCGAGCATATCTACCATCTTCCATGGCTGACGACTATTGCAAGGAAAAAGTACTAGAAGCAGACTTGTCGTTCATCTATCGAGCTATTCCGTAATGACGGACACGAGAAGTGTTAGGAGAGGGTTTGGGTGCTTTGATCCGACGAAGCGTTGGCCATTTGACTAAGGATATTTGGCTCTAGGGAGAGACCTTCAAAGTACCGCGCCACCCGCACCTTCATTATATGCAAAGGAGCGGCTGGTGGAAATTTCTCAAAACTAGCACTACTTGCGAGTTTCGACGCACATTTTCGGGCTAGGTCTTCAGAACTGGGCTTTGAATCTATCTACAAACCAATCGGTTTGTCAAAGATCTCCTGATCTAGGCAGCTTTGACGATGTCTCGTCCGACAAAACCGTTAGGGAACACTGAAACCTTGAGAATGGTACATGCATGTATATGCGGCCATCGTCGTCGGATTTTCCTTCTTTCTCAAGGCACAGCTTGCGATATGTTTGGACGTAAGGTCAGTCAGCACCTATTGGGACTCCTAAGCCCAAAACTTCGGAGATTGTCTATAAGGTTCTTCAATAACATTTGAATTAAAGACCATTGCAGTTCATTTACCTCTGCCTGAAATTTCAGCGTCTAATTCTTCTCGTCTTCTGCACGAGATTCCATCGTTCAACGACAGGGCTTCGCACCCCCCAGTACCTCCATCTCCTATCATCTCCAAGACAAAGCACCCCGCCCCAAGATGTTGTCTCTCATACTAGTCCTCCCCATTCTGCTTTCGCTCTGCACAGCGCGTCGTGGACAAAGCCCAAACTACGGGCAACCTGCACCACAATTAGTGTCGTCAAGCACACCACCAGCTCCCGCGGGCCCCTTGGCCACCCCAACAGCCCTTGGTACAACCCAAGCCGAGACTACGACCACGACTGGAGGAATACACTCGGGCGACATCACGCACTACGAAGTGGGCCTAGGATCTTGCGGCTATGTGGATTCTCTTCTCTTCTACCCCCTTTTAACTGGCCGCTTCTCAAAACAATTTCCAAAAGCAGACAACTTCCTATGAACCCAGCTCCGCTCTCTTGACACGCCTCATGACTCTTTGCCGCTCTCAAAAGGCACTGCTGACACCAACTTTCTTCCACCAGAACAACACCAACGCCGAAGCCGTCTGCGCCCTCTCTTTCCAAATGATGGCAAACGGACCAAACCCCAATATGAACCCAAAATGCGGCACATTTATAACACCGACCAGCACCACGGGTGTGCCTGTTCAGGCCAAAATAGTGGATTCTTGTCAGAACTGCACGTATGAGGATGTGGATTTGAGTCCGACGTTGTTGGTTACAGTGGCTCCGCAGGGTGATGGGAGAGTTCCCAATATACAGTGGAGTTTTGATTCATAATGCTGGGAGTATGGAAGGGCGTTGTGAGGTTGTGGAGCGATAAGCTTTGGACAAGCGCTATGCTCTTGGGGAGCCTTAGGGTAGCTTTGGTGTCAATTAACCAAAGCATCTTCATGAATGACATTCTACCGTTCCCTTGGTTGTATTTTGGCAGATGTTACACTGAGTCTGCACGTGTCATGCGATCAATTACCATCAGTAGGGAGTCTCATGAAGATCACAAACTCTATACGATCACGCCAGAGTACTCATGGACTGTTAACATATGAATTCATATTAACCTTCGATATAATATCTATTAGAATAGCGGCAGCTGGCCCTTCTTCTCTGACGTCCGACGATCGTTACTACGAGACGTGCGGCTCGGTTTGTGGGCTCGGTTCTGTGATTCTGACCGCTACAAGGGTTTTGTTTACCTATATCCGCTTTTCTAGGTTTGGAGAGTTGAGGGAAGAGTGTATGAAATCCTTAGACGCTCTGCTCATCCAAACATGAATTTGGCTAGCTTCGAGATCTCGAATTGCGATATAGAGTGACAGGTTTCAACATAAGAAATGGGGCCTAACATGAGCTTCAGTCCGCCCACTTAAACCAAACAGACCAAAACAAGGTGGCCAGACTAATCATCCAGCTCGAAACCACGAAAGATCCTAGCCCCGACTGCGGGCCAACCATCCCATATTTGCGATACCAATAAGCGCCAAAAGCCAGACTAGCCATCCCATACACCAGAAGTACGAGCACAAGGAGATGGTGCACCCGAAAGCTTTCTTCGAGGTAAATACCCCAACCTTCTGGAGGTTCCTCACCGTCGGGCTGCAGCTTGTCTCCTAGCTTTTTGGGTGTGCGCAGGAAAACGTAGGATGAGGGAAAATTTTCAGTCTGTATTGTTGCTTGGGTGTTGTTGTGGGCGTTGCCGTTCTCCAAGGTATTCATTTGGTCATCTTGCTGGGGCTGGCTATCTGAAGCCATGGTATTCCGACTTGATTGTGCCTCCTTATTAGCGATAGGTTCACTCCTTCGTGTTTGTCTTGAGAGATGAAATCGGAAGCGACTCTTGCGAACTTGGGTACGTAACTACAAAAAACCCGGGCTGCGGCTCGCAAAGCACACTGAAGGTGTGCTTCTGATAGGTCTCATGATATGTATGATGAGGGTTCTACCAGAAGTGCATCAAAAGATTAGAGCCCACTAGAGGATTGTGCTGGGCATCCGCTGGGCATCGCTTGTAAATCATTTTGCCCAGAGGAGGACAATGGCACTGGAGATGCCAGGTGTCGCGATCGCGGATGTCCGCTGCCCTGTGTATGAGGACGAACTACGGCAAATCAACGTAGGAACAATTTTAGGAGTTAGGGTACATACCTTGACGAAGGAATTTTTGTGACGGCTTTCAATGACAAGAACCGACGAAATAATATATGGACCGCCTTTCGTCCCATATTCTTCTATTGAAATACTGGCAAAAGCCACACGTCATTGTCAACTTCGTCAAGGCCATTCTGCTGGCCAATATGTCCCCTATGTCTCTGCCGAAGACCTTGTGGTGGAGCTTGGTTTTGTGGCCTTCCAGTGGAGCCATCTCGGGGGAATTTTGTCTCTGGGCGTCGTTTTGAGCTGATCGCGAATATCCTGAAGGGATTTGGTCCAAAACGACCGTGTTTATCCCATCTGCAATATGGATTGCGGGAAGCCTAGTCATCTTCAAGCAATGCTGTAATTCTTGCACGGCGCCCGGGACCAACTCGTGGAAGTCATCGTACAATTTCTGCCCACAGACCTAGGGTTCTAACATTAGTACTTCGTTGGAAGAAGATTAGGCCTAGATTTCATACGCAAGTCCATCTCGCCCGTTTCATACCGAGTTCTAGCGGCTTCTCGTGAAGATCCAGGAATTCAGCAATTGATGGACAGATCGATATGAGTATACGAAATAATCTTAGAAACTCAGCACCAAGCCACAGGGTTTCTGACCGGTTATGTCCTCAAAACTCGCTTCAAGCTGTTTAATATCCTTGAAATTCAAACGCATAGCCAACCCTCGCCATATGAGATTCTGAAACAACTTTGAAGTGCCCTTTCTGAATGTCGGATCTTTGCTGGCTGGACCATTCTCGACGTTCCCTATTGCGCGATTGGTTCCTTGACTTGTGCGCTCGCGCTCATCAAAGAGTGGTTCTGATCCTTCCAGTCCGTGACGCTGATATTTCTGCTTGATCCCTTTTGCTACTTCTTCTTCTCTTTCTTCTTCCTCTGCGCGATTCGAACCATCTTCACCGAAATGAGCGTTGGACGAAATTTGAGACACCAAGTTTGGGTCAAGTGGGCTTCCAGTCAACAGACTCTTCCGATCTTCACTTTCGAAGAGTGGATACCGTCACGTTTTCTGCCACGCTTGTTGGCAGGCCTTCTGGCTGCACGTTGAAATTCAAAGCTGCATCTGTCTCAACGTCAAGGCTGCGATCTTCTTGTTGATCTTCGTGTTCGTCCTCACCATTATCTAGCAAGCCTCGATCTCCAAGCTCTGTAACGTAAGACTTGACCAAAGCCTTGTGCTTCGGTATGATGGAAGATGTAAAACCTTCAATCACCAATTCACGCCGGATTTCTCTCCAAATACTCTGATCATCATTGTTGGTAGCGGAAATTTGATGCGCTATGACATGATTGACAACAGCCTTTATTATCTTTTAAGTCTCCACCACCTTCCGCCATTTGCATTTCAACTTCACCCAAAGATCCCTGCGACGCCAAATTGAGCGATAATTTCACAGTCAAGGAACAGGACACTATTATCCTCCTCAGGTCTCCCGCGTCCGCCACTTCTCCGTTGCAGAAGTGAACATATTGCCATATTTTACGCCCACTTCTTTCTTCTTTGCTCAGGCCGTTGTATTTTACCGGAATCATGTCAAGCCCCACAAGCACTTTCTCGCATGTGTCAAGAACATCTCGGAGTTCTTGGGTTGAAGGGTTGCCAGGCATGTGGATCGGGCTCTCAGGCCTAGCAGTCTCATCTTCAATTCATTGCAGAACAGCATAGAGGCTCGAAAATTCGCAAGTGAGCTCATCATGTTCCCCGCAGGCATTTTGAACGGCTTCGATGGAGCTCTTGGCTAGTTGAGTAAGAACCACAACGTCGCCTATTAAGAAACCAAAAGGAGGTGCCATGCTGGAGGGAATCAGTAATGTACCCACGAGGGTTCTGCCACCAGTAATCTTTGAGTTCAGTCTAATTATGCGTCTGT
>JAABUS010002037.1_pt1 | contig 40264 bp, 47 predicted proteins | sample 5560161 | NCBI WGS metagenome assembly JAABUS01 (sample SAMN10711885, study PRJNA513376) | rock metagenome | isolation source: Antarctica rocks | place: Antarctica: Victoria Land, Trio Nunatak nord | collected 2016-01-04
TGTAAGGATGGGGGACGGAGCATTGAGGGAGTTTGGTGGAGGGTATGCGCGTGGGAGTTTCGGAGCTTGGATACCCGTATGCATGCATGCAGTGCGAGCAATTCAAAGTCCTATATGGACATTCAAGGATAAAGTATTATTGACGCTTTTTGCTATGCATGTCGTTCGTAAACTATGTAAGCTCATATCCGCCCTTCTTTGTACCAACCATCAAGCCCCCTTCGAAGCCGCCTTCTCTCTGTACCAAGTACCGAGCCCTCTTCGGACTCACATCCCATCACGCACGATCGCCCCTCTTTCTCCCCCGTGTCTCCCCTCAATGCGGCAACAGCATAGCAATCCCCCCACCCTTCTTCTCCACCTTCCCCTCCACCTTCTCCTCCCCCACCTTCAAATCCGGCTTCTTCTCATCCACCCCCCCACCCGTCGCATCCGCCTGCGCCTTCTCCTGCGACTTCTTCCCCGCACCCTTTCCCCCTTCCGTCGCACTCCACCGCTCCACCACCTCATCCACATTCCGCCTGTACTCCCTCTGGCTATGGCACTGCTCGAGAAAGACCTTGTACTTGACCGCCAGCAGCTCCTTCTCATGCGGGTCGTCGCTCGGGCTGACGACGCGCCCGGGCTTGCTCATCCGGTCCATGATATCCCACAGCGGCTCCGTCTTGCCATTCTTATCCGCCGACGCGGCCTTCGCGCCCAGCATCGCGGCGCCGTGCACCACGGCCGCGTGCACGTACTGCGGGATGAGGACCGGCATGTCGCAGGCGACGGCCATGAGCTTCATGAGGACGTCGTTCTGGCACTGTGAGCCGGACATGAAGATGCTGTGGATTTGGTGGCCGGCGTTGTTCATGGTCTCGATGATCTGGTGGGTCTGCAGGGCGATGAATTCCATGGTGGCGTAGTAGTATAGCGCGAGGCCGTCGATGGACTTGTCATTGCTGAGGCCGATGACGGAGCCCGTCATGCGCGGGTCAGCGATGGGGGAGCGGTTGCCGAAGAGGTCGCCGTAGAAGAAGAAGTGCCGGCCTAGCCAGGAGATGGTGGGCGCGGACTGCTTCTTCTGCATGTCTTTGAGATGTTCGTTCAGGTAGTCGTAGATGTTGGTATTGTAGGACTCGGCGATGCTGAGGGTTTGTTGGAAGGCCGGGTGGGTTTCGAGGACGTGCTTGAGGAGCTCGCCGGTTGCGGATTGGCCGCCTTCAGCCATCCAATATTCGGGGATGAGGACGTCGCGGTATGGGCCCCAGACGCCGGGGACGAAGACGGGCTTGGGGGACATGGCGATGTGGCATGTTGAGGTGCCGGCTACGGCGGCGAGCCGAGTGAATGCCTGGGATTTATCATTGCTTGCGATGTGGGAATCGAGCTCGTGGTCGCCGAGCTTGACTTTTGCTCCTACGGTACCTATCCAGCCGGCGTAGGCATCGATGACTCCGCTGCCAACTGCGATGCCAGCAGGTAGGCCAAGTTCGCTGGCTGCTTTCTCGCTGAGGGTACCACATAATTCACCGGCGCTGAAGTATTTATTGTTCTGATGTTCTATTAGCCAACTGTCTCAAGGTTGAAACGATACGAGACTCACTACCCCGTCGACACCTCCCAGTCGCTTACAGTCGTCCTCGACCAGGTCTTCCAGGCCAATCTCTTTCAAAAAATCCTCTTGCCAGCCCTTGACGCTCCCGTCGACACCAACTGGAACATAGCCTTGCTTGCAAACCGTGCTACAGAAGCTCCTGTTCTCGTTTCCAGTAGCCATGTGCGTCAATGCATCCGTTAAGTCGTAGAATTTGCAACGATCGAAGAGCTCCTTGGGCATATGGTTCTTCAACCACAACACCTTGGGTATTTCCATCTCAATTGACATCGTCCCGCCCACATAGCGCAAGAGATTATGTTCGGTGGCATTGATCTTCGCCGTTTCTTCCACCGGCCGGTGATCGAGCCACAAAACGATGTTCCGATCATTGTCAAACTTCGGCCCTGTGACTGAAACGGGCTCATCCGTGTCGTGAGAGAAGACCGCTAGAGAACAGGTGGCATCGAAGGCGAGCCCACGGATGGTGCTGGAGTCAATGTTGTGCTGGTCGAGAATGCGGTGAACGGAGGAGCAGATGCAGCGCCAGATATCGTTGGTGGATTGTTCCTACGCCCTTCATCAGCTTCGACTCCCTTTGTCGATTGCCCGGAGACTCACGTAGTAACCCGGCTCGGGCTGCCACAGACCAATGTTCTCCGAGGCTAGGCCAATGATGTCGCCCTTGGCGTCAATAACGCAAGCGCGAGCGCTGCCGGTGCCAACGTCAATACCAATGTAGCGATCCATGTGGGGATTCAGCTCATTGTGAGGATCTATACCCATCTGACGTGAGTGCTGGCGGGAAGGACCTGATGCGGCTCTAAATGGGATATGCGCCATGGTGCTCCAGCCTGTGTAGTTCTGGAGGGGAGCCGAGGGGAATGGTGTCACAGGGCAGAGAAGTGTGGCTGGATCGTCAAGCGATTTCGTGGAATGGGAGTCGGGGAAGGTGCTGTTGATCGACGTCAGAGGCAGGGCGATTGGCGGTAGGAGCGGGAGAGGGAGGTCTTCACGATGTCTGGCACACTTCACACTTTTGCGAAGGGAGCTAAGAAGCTCAGGTGTTGAGCCCAAGGCACAGTGCGCTAATCAGGAGGCTAGCGAAAAGTGGGATGACCGAAGAGATGTTGAGCCGGCACTCGGTGGCTGCATCTGTTGTATCTGCTAGGCCGGGGTGATGGACGACAACGTTGGTCAATGTTGTGGAGAGTTCGCGCAGGTTACAGCGGAGTCGGAGTGTTCATCGCTATGGTGTCGTCAACGCTGGAATTGAACAATGGACGCTGGGAGAGCCGAGGATGACGTCGAAGGGCGAACGTTGGAGGGGTTGAATCATCCGATTCGAGTACATGGAAATGGTGGGGGCTTTGATAAGATGCCCCACGCCAAGCCATTTTTCTTTCCCTCCCCTCGCTTGACGTAAAGTACATGTACTGTACTTTATGTACTGTACTTTGTGTCCATCATTCAAGTAATCGGTGCTTTCACTCCGCCGACTCGTCGCCCACCCCACCACTTCTCGAGCGGTGTGTGGCGATTGCGTATGTTTTGGTCTCGCGGCCCGCGGTGATCGCTCTGACTATTCATTCGCACGCTTACACGGATAACATGATGTTGAAGCATGAGCTATCGTCCACCTAGAGCTGCGACCGGCTGTTGACGAGTGCCAACGCAGCTGTCAGCCTGAATAACACAAATTCCTTCCTGGCGCCACGTGTGCGCATCTTCAAAGTGCCAAGACGAGAGGTAGAGCCCGACAGCGCGGTACGGGCATTGCCGAGACTTGTGCCTAGCACCTGGCAGGCATGACCTGGCCGGCGCTTCAACAGCCTAACCTTCAGAACGTATATCTTGTGACTGCGTCCCATACAAGGCGCATCATGAAAGCTCCTGGGACACTGCAGAATAGCCGCCGTACGACGATGAGACGATCACTTGGATGCGTTGACTATGCCCCAGCGCCACAATTTCCCCTCATCGATGTCCTGGTATGGAAGCTCTATCCTGTCATGGAAGAACACAGCCTAGACCTCACCTTGCGCTGATGGCTGAGATCCACTTCTGCTCGTCCTTGCCATCGAAATGCAGCAGCTTCGCCAGCACCGGAATCAGCTGCTTCTGATGATTCTTATCCTTCTGCTCCAAGAATTGCAGAAGCACGTTCTTCAGATAGAAATAGTCCATCGAGCCCCCAGCTCGTCCGTTGGCTGCGTCTGTCCGAGGCCGGCTTACTGGGCTTGGCGAAGTCAGGCGTGACCTCGGTGGGCCTGAATCTATCGATGAACGAGACGATTGTCCTTCCGAGTCCATGGCCCTGGTCTTGGCCGTTTGGATGGTTCGGAGCTCGTCGGCCATGGTCTGCATCACGACCGTCAGTGTGTCTTTGTGCATTGCAGGAAACCGAGCATACCTTATTCGTCTTCTGAAGCTTCTCGAGCCGAACCTGCGTCTCTTCAACCGACCGTCGTAGCTCTGCCTTCTGCCTCTCGAGATCTCTCGCCTGTCTTTCGCTCTCGTCCAGAGCATCCCGAAGCTCTCCCATGGCGCTTCGGACCTCGTCCATCTCCCGCCTGCATTTTTCGGATCTCTGCTCGAGATCTTCGCGCCGTCTCTTCCAATCTCGCTGTGCATTCTCCAGCTCTTCTTTGTCATCTTCTGCCCTCTTCAAATTCCTTTCCGCCTGGTGGACCGTGTTGCGCAAGGTCTCCATCTCCTTTCCTCTCCGTCTACCTGTGGTGCTAGCCTCGTCTTCCGCACGGTCTCGCTCCTCGATTGCTGTGTCCATACGTTCTTTTATTTCTCTTGTCCTTGCATCGGCCCGGCCTTCAACGTCGGCCAAGAGCCTTCTCATGGTCTCAGCCTCCCGAGTACGTTCGCTTAACAGTCTGTGAGCTTCGGCGACTTCCTCCTCCAAGCTTTCACAACGCTCTTTTGCCTCCCTGGTCTGCATCGCCATCTCCGCGGTTTGGTCACGCATACTGCTCATCAGGCTCTGTGCGCTGGCGTACTGCGCAACGTTAAGCTCGGCCTCTTCCTTCATGCCTTCACTGTCGCTTCGAAATTTTGACAGTTGCTGTTCGATTTCTCGTAGCTTTGACCTCGACGTCGCTAGATCGTCCTGGGCCTTGGAGAGCTGCGTTGACAACCTGTCGATCGATTCGTTGGCCTGTCGTCGTTCCGTGTTCAGACGCTGGACTTCTTGGGCTGACTTGCTGCCAGCTTCTTCAGCCTTGACTCTGCCGCTTGCTTCTTGACTGATTTTCTGGTTCAAATTCTTGATCTCGGCTTCTTGCTCGCTCACGGTCTGCTTGAGCTTTGTGAGTTCAGAGCGCATCTCCTCATGCTTAGCGCTCAGGCTTTTGACCTCAGCTTCCTTCTTGCCAAGCGTCTCTCTTACAGATCTAAGCTCTGCGTTCTCGGACCTCAAGCTAGTAAGCTCTGGCTGAGCCTTCTGTATGGTAGATCTTAGTTCACTGATGTCCTTGAATCTCGTAGTGGCTAGCTGTTCAGCCGCGGACAGATCAGTTTGCAGGCTTGTGGCTTGAGCCTTTAGATCATCGAATTGTACAATGAGATCCTTGTGCTCCTCCTCTGATCCGGCGGTACTGTCTGCATCAACCTTGAGCATGGCTACCTCAGTCTCAAGATCTGAAATAACCTTCTGCAAAGCGCTCTTCTCCGCCAAAAGCTCCTTGCATTGATCTTTGACTTCGACGTGCTCTTGGCCGATGTTGAGTAAGTCGTCCCGTAATGACTCGATCTCCTCGTGGAGGTTGTCTTGATCCTTTATCTTTCGCCGCGTACTTTCGATAGCAGTATCTTTCTCTTCCAGTAGAGTCCGCAGCTGTCTGAGTTCCTCTTGTAACGTGCTAATCGTACTCTTGGCCTCAATGGACGCTTGGGACGATTCGGACGCTTTCGATTGCTCTGCTTTGCCAAAAGTAGATCCATTGCTGGTCTCCTCCGTGGACTTTGACCCATTCTTCTTCTTGTTCTTCTTCTTCTTTGCTGAAGTTACCTCTGAGGCTGGCTGAGCTCCAATGGCGGCGTCAACAGCCTGCTTTGATACACCTTCTGCTGTTGCTGCCCCTTGCTCTTCATGTTCTTTCGCTCTAGCATCGACAGCCTTCTGCAATTTTAACAATGTCTGCGCTTCTTCTTGCTCTCTATCCTCGGAATCCTTGAGCTGACCACGAAGATTAGAGACCAGACCATTGAGAGTGGCGACTCTCTTGTCGTTCTTTTCAGCATCATTGCGTAATTGCTTGGCTTGCGCTTCCAAATCATAGACAGTCCATTGCAGTCTTTCGATCTCCTCTTGATTATCATTACGAGATTTTGCAGAAGAGCGTAGAGTTTCGATCTCTTGTTTAGCTTCACTAAGCTCTTTCTCCAAATTCTCCGTGACGCTTACACTTTGCGAAGCTTTCTCAGTCTTCAACGCTTCCAACCGTTCTTCGGCACTACGTAGTTGGCCTTTTACTTGCTCAATGGTCTTTTGCGAGTGAGCTCTCTCCTCTTCAAGCTCGCTTTCGGAACGGTCTTTTCGGTCTCGAAGTGCAAGCAATTCCCGAGTCGCCTCCTCAAGTGAATTTGCCATACTTTGCGTTGACTCTCTCGTAACAGCAAGATCCCCTTTTAAGGTCTTCACTTCACCCTGGAGGTCTTCGATCCTTTCCTGCTTCTCTTTGAGATCTGCTTGGATTCGCGGAAGCTCGCTATCGTACGAAAAAAGATCCTCTGGCTCTTCCGGAACGATAGGTGAATCTGCTGCCTTTGACTTTGGCGAAAATATTGAAAGGCTCGCGAAGGATCCTTTACGTGATTTGAGTGACTCTGTAGGCGATTTGACTGTAGCTCCAAGAGGATCGCTTTCTGCCGCAGCTGGAGGTTTAGAAACCTCGCTTGCGGGAACGCCATTGCTTTTGTCATCACTGCTGACGCCGTTCACTTTGGCTTTGCGCAGGTCCGCGACCTCATCCCAGGTTTCTTTGGCATTCTTCTCAGCCTCGGCCAATTGCTGCTTAGTTGTGTCCCTCTCGCTAGATACGCGTTTGAGCTCGTCAAGAACCATGTCGCCTTTCAGGTTCAGTTGGTTGAGATACTCCACAAGCGCACCAGGGTCACTGATTGATGTAAGTGGTGTATTTTCCCTAAGTGATGATTCGAACGGCTCAATCGTCAAGACCCGGGCATGCGCAAGCCGATAAGACCTGAGTAGCTCTGCATAACGTCAGTATAGAATAGGGTAATGTAGGATTCAGACGGACCATTGTACTTTGATTCTAGCTTGTCAAGTTTCCGCAGCTTGACTCGTACTTCGGTGGGCAGATCTGGGGGCGCTATCTCGTTGACAGCTGCCTTATCAAGCGCCGGCCCATCGCTGCTTTCGCGGGCCCCCTCAGTAGAAGCATCACTCGAGCCAGTCGGTTCTTTTTCATGAGCAGGCCTCGGAGTACCAGACCGAGTCGGCGTATTAGAGTCACCAATTACGAACTCGGGCTCAAAGTCTGCCGGGTCAGGTCCTCTGATGGCTTCCCCGTCTTTACGCCCTCGCGCCCCTGCACGGACATTCCTCGGCGAAGGGGAGTCGTCTCGAGGAGGTGGGCGTCTAGTGCCAGATTGAGACCTAGATGGCGATGACTGCGAAGTACGCTGGCGAGCTTGTTCCTCAGCGATCCGACTATCGATCGCCCCTTTTAAACGCTGAAGATATCGTTAGTCGTCGAGCTTTGTCCTGGAAAGCGCACTTGCCTGGAACATGTTGCCTCATGCGGCTTCGGAGAGACTGTCACCCTTTCGCATAGGATTGAAAGTTCGTCAAATCATGCTGATTATTGCTGCATGATGACTGAGTTGAACATTTTACGTTGCTGAGAGCTGCCAGAAAATCAAAACCCCTGCTGGCCCGGCAGGGCTGAGGTGCGGGCCGAGTGCTCCACCGTTTCGGCGATCGCCGACGTTACGCGTATTTTTAACACGCCAGCGGAACCGCATCATTGGGTTCTGGCCAAGCTACGTTTGAAAGCCTAGCTCCTTCAAAAGTCGCAGCATCGGCGCTGCTCTGTGTCAGAAATGGTGTCTTTCTGGCCTTGGAAGGTTTGTACTATCTAAAGGCCCGTCGCAATTTGCTGTCAAGCTTATAACTAATGATTGTAAGGGCGACGATAACTCCCCAGCTTCTTTTGAGAAGACGCTTTCAACGCTGTCCAATAAGATCTCAAAGACCACTGCCAATTTAGACAGCCTCCGACAGCGATCTAGACGCTATGGCCTGCTTTGGACTCTGTATTCAGCCTTTGCCTACCTCTTATATGCCATAATCCTTGGGCTTGTAGTGGGATGGAAGAATTGGGGGCCAGCCGAGTATGCAGCGGTTGCTGGTGGACCTTTTGTGTTAGATCATCTATACGTGCTTTTCGAAGAGCCTAGATTCTGACGTCTAGTATAGGATATACTTAGTCAGATTAGCGCTACTCACCTACTACAGTTACCGTACGTCAAAAGTCCAGTCCCAGCTAGACGAGCTAGAAAAACAACGGAACAACACCATCGAGAAGCTCAAGACAGCTACGAAATACAACTCAACACAGGAGCTGCTAAAGAAATACGGTGCTACCCCGAGTCCGCAAGGAAAAGCAGCTGGATCTCCGAAGCAAAACAGTGCGGGTACTCCGAAGGGAGGCAGAACCAACGTCGTACCGCCACCGACAGCGAATATTCCTAGCAGGAATATATCTGCGTCGCTACCTAGCACACCTCAACGATCGAGACCAGATGTCAAAGGTCCTCTCAGCCAGATCGTTTCACATACAGCAGCGGCTGCAACACCACCATGGGAAAAGCCAACAGCTTCCCAAGATACAGGGGCAGAATTTGCACCGAACGCGTTCCCCTCAGCACCACAGTATTCGCAGCCTGGGGAAGGTCCACGGTGGTATGACCGCTTAGTGGACGCTCTTGTTGGGGAAGACGAGACGCTGCCCAAATATCGTATGGCTCTGATCTGTCAACAGTGTAGGCTTGTCAACGGTCAAGCTCCACCCGGTGTTAAACGTCTTGAAGACGTGGGCAAGTGGCGATGTGGAGGTTGCGGTGTCATGAACGGAGAAGAGAGCGAAGCCAACAAAATCATCTCGAGCTTTCAACAGCAAGCGACATTAGCTGACGAGAGATCTATGTCCCGTAAAACGTCTGCTGCCCATGACCCAGAGCAGAAGGAGAATGAGGCGCCCGTGGACCAGAACAGTAGAGGCTCCGAAAGTGATGTCACGCAGTATACCGAGTCTTCGGGCGACGAGAAAGCGCCAACGGAAAAGGTTGAACCGCTTCCGAAGCCAGAGATTGAGCAAGAGCCACCTCGACGGCGGTCAAAGCGTCCTAGAAAAAGTACAAAGGAGAAATAGACCTTGCATTAGCACTTTTGACGTCTGAAATTAACGTTTATGACACCATAACAAAAACACCGATTGCATCTGCTGCATGGAAGGATGTCTATCATTATGTCTAATTTGCTCTACCAAACAACATGCCGTCATCGTTGATCCCAACGCTGCGTCATTGCAGGGGGCCAAATCGAGATTGAGAACCTCACTGGTGGTCACTCATAGACGTTCTATGTAGGTTGAACATGCTACTTTTTCCCGGGTAGAGTCGCACGGAGCTTCCTCGAGACCTAGAAAACGCGAGCAGCTTGTCAATCATACGCTTACTCGTCGCCCAGCCCACGCAACTCTTGTTCAATCCACCCATCGCCTTCCTCAGCGCCCTCATGTTTCCGTTCATTGAACCCATCCGCCACTCGCCGAGCGAGAGCCTCGCTCCTCATCCCCTCCTTTCCTACGTCGAGTCCTGGCTGTCTTCGGTTTGGATTGTAGTCCTTCTCCACTTTATTCGACCAGTCCTCACTCACACGTTTTTTCCGCCGCTTGATCCGCTCATCCAACTCTTGTGCCCGTCTCCACTCGCTCGACACGCCCAGAGGGTCATAAGAGGAGTCCTCTCGCTCCACGGTCGTACCGATCTTTGTTTTCGCGCGGTAGGCGTGTTGGCCCAGACGCTCTGGTTCCAGACCCGCCCTCTCGCGATATTCCAGCTTACTCGCTCCCTGTCCCCGAGTCTTCTCCGGCGCTCGAAGACCTGCTGGGTCGCTCTCCCAATCTGGACGTTGACTTCGCGAACGTCCTCCCGTCTCTCCCGGAAACGTTAACGAGTTCCCAGGCGGCTCCCAGTCCGGGCACTCATCCTCATCGCCCCAGCTCTGCTGTGATTTCGATACTCCACCCGGGCTACCGTGAACCGCCTGGCTGACATACTCCCGCGCAGTGGCCGTGCACCTACTTACTACGCCTGGTGCGCGGGTATAAGCTCCTTTGGCCGCGACACCACCTTCTTTAGTTGCTAGCGACGCCAGTGTGCTGAGACCCTCCTTGAGAGAGGCGATGCTCATGTGGTTCCAGGTGTATTTTGCTGTGGCAAGGGCTTCCTGAGAGGATGTCGGTGGGAGGTACTGGGATTGGTGGTCTCTATCCTGGTTTATGATTAGTCAAGCATCATTCATCATCCGAGAAATTCCAATCGATCAGGGTTTGGGGATTTGCTGCACAGCGCTTGGAAAAAGGGATCGATATCGAAGTGGATAAAGCCAGGGTACGTACCCATTTCGCGTGGATATCATCCTCCATCACCACCCACTCGTCCTCGACCCATTCCCCATCGCTGGACAACCTCTCCTCATCGTTTGCTTTGGGCATCACCCTTGCCTGGCGCGCTTCTTTGTCTTATATTAGCATTATAGCTCCTAAGCGGAGAAACAATAGTACGATCCAAGTCGATGAGGACTGGATATGCCCAAATAGAGGGATGTTTGTGATCCAGCTGCCCAGCTGTAAGAAAAAAGCGAGAGACTATAGCGAGTGTTCTTACAGCCAACAAGATTGACACGAAGAAATGTTTCTTCCGAGAAAGTGTTCAGGGGGGGTCCCATGTCGTCTGTGAAGAGAAGGGGAGTCATACAGTTGTGTCACTGGAGCGTGTTGAATGATGGGTTGGTCATCACTGAGTCTTTGACTATACCCCCCGAGTCTTCGGAGGCTGTTCTATATCGTATATGCCCATGAGACACAACGTCAGGATGATTCTCGCGGGAACTAGGAGCGATATAAAGCTTAGAGTGCCTGGTACCACTATGGGCCCAAAAGACAAACAATTAACCATACATACTTGTCTCACTAACAAGAAACCAATGGGGAATGTCGCTCGCGAGAATGAATAGATATACAATTCAATTTGCTGCTTACCGTTCGATGGGGGTGGATCGCTATACCTTGTTCTGGACCTTGAAAAGGAGAGTTTTATGTGCTTTTGACCAGTGTGGTTTAATGTCTAGCACGAGGCTTTATCATGACTTCGATGCTCTTGCTGACTGCTCGTCTCTGTTGATGCAAGTCTAGATGGCTAGTAAGCGGGCCCAAAAGACCTTTTCTCACAGTTTTTCTTCCTGAAACTCCTTGTCTTGCCATGTCCTACCATGCCTCCACTTCCCATACCTCTCTTTTTCAATAAGCCCCAACCTCCCCTCCCGCCCCAGTAACAGCAGCCCACACCCTCTCGCCCAGCCTATACTTGACCAACCCCGCAAAAACCATCAGATCCTTCGCCGCCCTCAGCAACTCCTCACCCATCTGCCTTCTCGTCTCATTCTCATACTGTCCGCCCGCCTGCAACACCTCCCTCTGCTTCCCAATACACGTGATCGTCCACAAGAGCAGCGGGCCGATGTTGCGAGACACGGGCGGTGGGAGCGAGTTGAATGCCGTGGCGGCGGCGCGGATGGTAGGGATAGAGCCGGAGGCGTTGAGGGGTAGGAGCGAGAGCGACGAGATGATCTGCGGTGGGGTTAGTGGACGATGGTTGGTGGGATGAGGATAAGGGGACTTACGTCGAGTGCTTCGGCCCATTGGCTGGCGGAGACTTTGGCTTTGGCTTCGCTCATGCGGAGGAGGATACCGCATGCTTCGCGGTTGGCGGCGCGGATTTTTTGATAGTACAGGGCGTTGGAATTGTAGAGGGAGATCATGTTTCTGGCGAGAACGGCGGGGTTGTCGACGGATGTCAGGCTGAGGCTGCTACCTGGCGCTGGTTGCTGCTGGTTCTGGGCATCGGTGCGAGGCTTCAGGGGTTGCAGGCGGAGTTCTGCTTCGCCGATTTCGACGGCGATCGCTTCGGAGAGGGCACGGTTGATGATCTGGATCACATTGTCGTAGTCTGCCGCTAGGTGGTAGAGGAGGACAGCATCGGTGGTTCTGCCGTTGTCATCGGCGACGCTGGCGGCTTGGACGGTCACTGTCTTGAGGAAGTCTTCTTGGTCGGCTAGGCCGATGAGCTGGAGACGTTGTTCGATGGCTCCTTTGAGTCTTATGCCATCTCCTCGGATGTCGCCGAGAAGTTGCGCGAATTCTCGAGTTTCCAAGACGAGCTCGCGGAGTGCTTCATGACACAGAGACACTTGCGATTTGCCTATCGCTCCTGGTAGCTGGGCATCGAGACAGATGAGTGCCAGGTAATCGACGGCAGCGACAGGATTCGAAGCTCGGAAATCCCGAGTATAATAGCCTACCATACGCCCAAAACTTATCTGAGGCATTTCCTTCGTATTGTAGGTGACTTTGGAGACGTCAGCTCGGGTCCCAGTATATATGAGCCAGATTCTGGCTTACGGAGCTCATTCTCTGAAACGGAATGTCCAGATACCCGTAGGAGACCATAAAAATCAAGTGCGATGGCGAAGTGTACCGCGGCAACAACTGAGTAGGAGTACAGATATGATACAGCGTGTTCGAACATGCCACCTAGGATCTGCAGGAAGAAGTATGTTCCGTAACCGCCCATCCCTTCCGAGCCTTTGGCGAAGTAGCGGGCTCCAATCTCTCGAATTGTTTCTCGTACCTCCTCGAGGCCGTGGACTTCCCCAGCAGACTCCTCTACACGACTGACTTCTCTGGCCAGAGCGAACTGTAGCCATATCCAGTCCTCAATACCCTGGCTCACGCTTTCGATCTTCATCCTCGTAAGCTCGCAACGACCAATAACCTTATAGCAAGCCATGCGGTACGGATCCAAAGAGTTTTCGGGAGCGATTCGGGTTCGTTGCTGGTACTCTGCATTGATACGATCTTGTATTGGTCTCGGAAGCCGCCTGTCAGAGCTACTGGCATAGCTGGTGATGTAGGTGATGAAGTTTCGGTCTAAAGCTCTGAAAGCCGTGGCGTTACCTGTTACATAGTCTGCAGCCTCCTTGACTAGACCACTTCTGAGCAAGAAGAAAATAAAGGCCCAACAATAGTCGCCCTCTAATATCTGCAATTCGGTACCATCAGGGTTCAGTTCTTTCCGTACGGCCAGGATCCTGATGTACGCTCTGACTTTGTTCACTGTCGTCGGTACACCGCCGATATTAGCTTCTTTGGGATTACGAGCTACAAGAGACTCGAGCTGCTCGTAGAAACTGCACCATCTATTAGCTTGTAGAATGCAGTTGTCCGTAAATGGGCTGGATCTTACACCTTTTCTAGACATCGTCTAGAACCATTGATGATCCGCTTGCGAATGTTGATAGTCTTCGCGGTGGTTGGTGACTCGTCAAGGTACTCGTCAGCAAATTGCCGTTCTTTGGGCGCTTCTGTGTTGTTGGTGATGTCTTTGCCGAATGGCTCGTTAACAATATCGATAAGAGCTTTGTACGCGTCTAAAAGCTGACTTGGAGACTTGGATTTGTGAGCTTTTTATCAGGCATGTTACGTCTAGATTTACTCACCTCGCCCAACTGCTGGGTCTCAACGTCCAAAAATTGGTGGAGAACAGGAAAGGGAGTCTCCTGCATTCGTGTCTGGTTCAGACTCTGTACTTTTTCCGCGAACTTAGCTTCCTTCTCCCGCGTGAAGCGGTCGATCGATGCTGCAGGTAAGCTCCCTGTCTTCTCTGCAACATCTGCAAAAAGTGGAGTGTTACCAACGCCCGGCGGCGAACCGATAACAGACTTCTGTAAGCCCGATTTACCGAAGATAGACCTGTTCAGTGAAGCTTGACTAGGACGTTCCGAATTCCCTGGCGGTCCTCTCCTCGTAGATCTTCCGAAGCTACCCTTCACTGCTGGACTAGAGGCACGGTTTGATTCATCGAGACTAGTGCTGGCTTTAATAAGCCCAAAGTGCTCGTAGATCTTCTTCCGCTGTAGCTCCCAGTTAATGTCAACATTCTCTTCCAGGTAAAGATCGAATTGCTTGTGCGCACGTTGAATACCCTCATTGATCATCTTCATAGTCGATTGCTGCTGCAGCTGGTTGATGTACTTGCTGGTATCTGGCTCCCACTCTGGCAATTGGGACACCGTCCTCCCAGGAAGTGTTTGGCCGCTGAGAGAGTCAATATTCCGCCTGGTAGCCCCAGAATTTACGCCTGATGCCGCGAGGAGATAGTGCCTGGTGCGCCAATTTAGTGCTAAGCATCAAATACAAAGCGGTTGTAACGCTCACGCTCGACTGTCCGCCGCTCCGTCTCGTTGTGCTTGCTGCTCCGTCCCGCCTAGCTCTCTCGCACGTCTTCCTATGTCACCAAGGCCAAGCTGAAGGCTAGGTAAGTCTCCAAAACCAGGCCCTGCATTCGCATCATGAGCTCTCTTCTTGCTCTTCTCCAGCAGACTATTGAAATATGCCGGCTGTGTTCTCTGGGATGCGCTATCAATTGTCTGCCCGGATTGCTGCTGCGGCTGTCCCGCCTGGTATTGCTGCTGTTGCGGTTGTGAGAACAGCGACGATGTTGTAAAGGGTGCCAGATTGTTGGCGTTGTTTGTGAACAGCGAAGGGGCTGAAGTGGTAGCTGCGTTACTAAAGAGCGAAGGTGCAGATGTGGTCGTGGGATTCACAAAGATAGATGTTCCCTGAGGCTGCGTAGTAACTGGCTGAGCTGATCCGAACAAGCCTCCCCCTCCACCACCGGAGATCGTCTGCGGTTGAGGGTTAAAACCAAGCCCACCAAAGAGGCTTGATGACGCTTCTGGTTTCGACTGCCCTCCAGCGCCTGAGAAAAGCGAGCTGCCACCAAGGGGCTTCTGTTCCGGCTTGGAAGTAGCAAAGTCACCAAATAAGCTACTGGTTGGAGGGAACGCCGACGTCGAGCTTGGAGCCTGGGAAGCCGATTGCCCAAATACTGACGACATCTGAGGAGCAGAACGAGCTGGGAGCTCAGAGTCAGTGGAGGCACGCTTCATCGTGAGAGCTCAGAATAAATATTTCAGAAGCGCGTTTGGAGTTTGACGCAGGGTCCTCTGGCACTGATTCGACCCTAGACATCCTTAGGGTTTCTCGGCGGAACCTGCCGAGTGCCGGTGCACTGTTAAGGAGCTCGGATCGTAATCGGCCCGAGCACTGGCATGAGAATAACCTCAGGATCCCATCGCGAATCGTGGATGTTTGCACCTCAAAGAGCAAGCCATGCCTCCTCACAGCGAGGATGTATAACCCGCGATGTGGGCGCAATGAAGTGACTGATCTTTATCCCATTCTCAACTGACTTACGAGATAATCAGGGGAGCTCTGGCCGATGATGCTTTGACACCTTGATTCGGCCTCCCAAGGGGCCCCGAGGGGTTGGAAGACGCATTACGGGGCCTTAAGGGGGGGTTTTGGTTAGAGTATTTTAAGTCAATTCAGCGCCTCGTTGTAGTCCAAAGCCGGCTACCAGCTCCACGCGGTGTCCGATGACTGACCCCGAATAAATATACTTTATAGGTTCGCAGCTTTGAGTTATCTATGGGCTTCAATCGGAGAGGATCTTGTAGAGGGACATGCTGCCCATTTTTTTGACGCGGGCATGACGCTCTCGCTTTTTAGCTATCTCAAGCTTGACCATATCCCATGCGATGGCAAACAATGGTGCACCAATTCTCAGCACTTCACAAAAAGACGTTTTGACGAAGCGACGATGGGAGTGACCGACCAAGTATGACCCAATGGTAGAAGAGGCAAAACGATATGTGATTAGAGTGCCCAACCGCGTCCGAGAAGCCTGTGCTGTCGGAGCGAGGGGTTTTGCCATCTCCATCAAGTTCTTGGATCTACACCGTCCCACCGCGTGGGATATCAGTCTTTCGAGTAATAAGACCAGATATCGATGCTTCCCCAGAAAACTGCATTGCGGTTTGTTCAGACGTATAGGATCAAAACAAAATATAGTCAAAGGAGCATCGACAGCTTTACGTGATGCCAAGTACTTCGTTCTGCTAATCAGTTTTTCAGCCGACAGGCTGTAAATCTCAAGACTCCGGCTAGCTAAATTCGAATATATTCAACGGAGCAAAGCTTGAGCCCAAAGCATGACCTCCCTTTGGGCTGCTCGGACCGTTGGGGACAGAGGTCCGTCGAGCATGGAACCTTGACCGCATTTCCTACAACGCTCTTTCTAGCTCCTCTTCGTGCTGTCTCTTCTCCGTCATGGCCTGGGTCAAGACGTGAGACTCTGGAAAGAATGCGCTACCCTGACATACTACCATAATTTCACCCTTTGAGGTTCTTTGCGAAATCTTTAGGAAAAGACACGTTGGCTCTATGGTCGCATCTTGCACCTTTTCCGGGTCGGGCAATACTGGCTCGATGTTCCGGATGTCCTCATTATGCCATCCTTCTCGGTTCCCAGCATCCAGGGGTGCCTTTCAATGATAAGCGTGCTTTCGTCCTTACGCGCGACTGCTTCTCCATAGATCAGGAAACCCGTTCGTAATGCTCACCAGCTCTTTTTCGAAATCATTCAAGTCCTTCGAGAGGATAGAAGATCAAAGTATGTCGAGCATTCGCTGCACTATGGGCTCTGCCAAATTTGCCTTGATGGAAGATCCGGGAAGGGCTTCAGTAGCTCGGAGAGTCAGAACTCTCTAGATGCTTTCACTACGCCCGCTTGAGGTGGGAAGAGCTTGAGACATTCCTTCCAAATATCGATTGAGGACCTGGTGGTCTGAGACTCTATCGTTGGCAAAGTTTGATTGCCAGCCATTATCCCCATAGACATGTGCAGAAATATGTCGAACGATCTCAACGATGAGAAAACTTGCGTTGTCAGATAGCAAGAACGAGATATGATCGAACTGAGGATCCTGCTTGTGAAAAGCTCGGTGGATTATCTCTGGATCCTACTTCAGGGCGAAATTAATGGTTAATGACATGTTCCTCGGAAGAAGGCATGCCTCCTAGATCTTACTCACCGCAGTTGGCTCTGATAAACTTTGGAAGTACTTTAAAGATAGCTTCCTGATCTGTTGAAGTGTTTCCTGGAAGCTCTGGATTCTTAAATTGGTCAGCTATAGCAATCATCACACGATATAGCAATCATCACAAGATTTTGATCAGAATTGAACAGGCTGCATCACAACGGGAATGTCGCACTTCGTTTTGTCCAGCTCCTCGGTCAGCCTGACGTTCTCGTATTTAAGGTCGTTGAAATCTTCGACATGCTCGAGCTCCAACCCTTTGACCTCTCTGGTATGGCTTATGTTCTTTTCCTCCAGCTTCTGTTGACTCGCGGCCAGGTCTTTCTTTAGTCTGCCGTTGTGATCCAACAACTCCTTCCTTTCCTGTTCTAGCTTTTGAACCTTTTCCTTGATCGAAGCTTCCATTTTAGATATCTCAACCTTCATTTACTTCTCTACTCTAGTTCTTTCATCTTGCAGTTCTCTTTCGTATTTCGATTCTCTCTCTTTCTCAGCTCGGTCATTTTGAACCTGTAGCTCTGCCTGCATTGTTTGACATCTCACTACTTGCTTCTGGTAATCGTCTTCTCCTGCTTTCAATTTAGCGTTTTCCTGTTTCATTTTCTCCAGCTCTTGGCTTTTCGAGTGATTTATCTCCTCTATGACGTCCTTCGTCTCTTAATTATGACTTCTTTCTCTATCTCGGTCCCGTGCTGCTCCTCAACAGCGTCAACATGAAGATGACATGACTCCACGTAAAGAGCTAGATTCGCCAGACATTGAAAGTAGACTGGCGCTATTTTGAATTCAGGCGCAGGCTTTGGCGGATGAGGCGAAGCGTGATATTGTGGAGAATGCTGATAGGCATGGTTACTATATGCATTTCGCTACGTATGTAGCGCAGGCGCCTCGCCAGAAATGATCACTGCTAAGGCTCAGTGCGAAGTATCTTGTTGAGAATACGATGCGTATGTCGAGCGCGGCAAAATCTATTCCTGCTCGAATCAGATGGAAAGACCATGTATTATCCCAAAATACCAGATCCTGATCACACCAACATTCCTATCAAGACGCCTATTGCCATTCCCTTAAACGCTCCGGGTGCACCTGCAATAGATATCGCCATTCCCAAAACCGTAGTTGGACGAGTCTATATTTCTATCAAAAATTGTTTGAATTTCTACCTCAATCCGGGTCCTGCCCTAGTTGAACGTTCTGTCAGCAACCCCACCTTTGACCCAAACAACTATAATACCCAGTAGGGTCTCTGCGAAGTCACATACGATAACACACAGCTGTTCGGAAACATTGGTTAAGAGTCCTGCATGACAGGAGGGCTAGTGCGGAGAAGAAAGATGTCAAAGCTACTGTACGCGAGCATTGCCAAGACCAGCTAGTCGCGCTAGACGCGAGCGCTAGTCCAACTAATCAGATCGTTGTATTTCGACAGTTCGAACGCTTTACTCCTTTCCTTCGCTGACGTACCGCGAGAATTGCTAGAGTCATTTGGTATCGTGCATTGATTGCAGGAGCTTTGAATTTGATCTTGATCAGCACGAGTCTGGCTGCTCAACATCTCCGGAAACACCGGTGCACGAGTGGCTTACGTCTGGCTGTCTTGGTCCACGGCTTAAGACAGCAGATTTGTTCGTGTGGTTCGAGAGGCGGCAAAAGATGCGACCCAAACCCGGAGTCGTCCCGGAGTCTGAGCGTTTCCTGTGACTTGATGAATTCCCATTCAAGATTTGCGAGCGGAGGGAGCCTTTCATCAGAGGTAGGTATCAGAGACTTGATATCTATTGGGAAACAAAGGAACAGAGGGTGGAATGTCAAAGAACTCCCAGTCACCTTTGCAGGTTGTATGGCAAGCACAGGCCTGAACATCGCACCATACGGGGAGGCCTGGGTAAGGCAACCTGCTGCAGGTCGATAATCCAACAATGCTGATGCATCCGGTAACCTGAAGCAAGTCTTACCCTCAGTGAAAGGACGGTATACGTCTCAACCAATAGATTCGTGCTCGGCTGCATACCAATTCGAACTACATACAAGGTGTGCAGCACAAGGCTGAGGTATCGCAGAACATCTACTGCGTTGGCGCACGGCCACTGGTGAAGAAGCAGTGGCCGTGCGGGGCGGAGTTGCAAATTCTTGGAATAATGCGCTTGGCAGCTAAATGTTCAACGAACGCAAGGTCCATGGATCTCCAATGTTACAATCACCAGAGAGGAGGCTCCAAAGCAACGGGCGCTGTGCCTCTGGGTTCCATATAAGCCATAATCCTCGACATCCGAATTGGTTCACAAGCGTCAAAAAACCTATCAAAAGTTACCCAGGCCTAGGCCAGCCATACTAGGGTCTACCGTTTGTGTGGAGGAAAAGGGAGAACAACATACGATGCAGTCCAATACGCTTTTGTTATTAATTAATGTAGGTGCCAGGATATTTCCACCGCGAGAAGGACGCCCTTGATGTTTGCCGATCGCTACAAGGGAGCTCCAGGCGATGAATGGCACACTTGAAAACTGCCGGCATCGACGATTCCTGCAGATGACCCTTTTAGGCAGCGAAGAAACTCGGTACCGCCGTACTGGAACCGTCAAGCATCGATCAAGCTTTCACCCGCCTAAGATTCGTTACTTATCCCCAAGGTCTCGTAGGAATTCTAAGTGCGTTAGTGCGGCTCTTCACTTCCTGACCCCACAGCATACAATCCAACCGAGGGACGGCGGAGGTCACTTTGCCAGCTTGACAGCAACTATCAGCTTGCACAAAACCGTGTGGAATGACTCTACGGAAGTAGATGGCGAAATGGGAATTCATCGTTGACCTCAGGTATCTCTCTGCGACTCGTAGACGCAAGATCGCCATACTGTTGTTGAGCACTTCGTAATCCGGGAAACGGACCGAGGGTGGCTGGAATAGGGGAATACGGAGGAAAGTAGAAGTAAAGAGTCCATCCTACTCCAATTGCAAAAGAGCCTGTCCAGCGAGAGGGGGTGGGAATAGAAATGGCCTCGATATCCTCGAGCATTTGACGCATCTCCACCCGCCAAATCTACCAATTGTATCCTGAGACATTTCAGACAGTCGATTTCGACATCGCCGTCTTGGCGACAGGAAACCTGTCAGCGCGCAAGGTCTTGCTTCCATTGGTGAGCATGCTATCCCGGTCTATGATGCCAGCTGGCGCCGCTATTGTAAGACTGGAGGATGGTTCTCCCCTTGCTCTAACACTAAGCGCTCACATCTCCAAGTGCTCCAGCTATCGGCACTAGTTCCGTCACGTTGAGCAGATCATTTGGACTATAAGGATTCCGCCTTGAGTTCAAGGATCGAGATCTCTGCACCTCCTGATGGTCCTCTAGATGAAAATGACGCTAGCTCCACATAAATGGAGCTCGAACAGCCTCGCTACACACTGCCTTCGCATTGGAGCTCTTTGTTCTCCTGCGGTGGCATGTGCGTCAACATCAAGCTCATATCATACTCCAAATCGTACCATCAACCGCCAAAAGCAGCCAGAACAATCCGTGTGCAGCAGGGGGCTCTGCGGGCTTCAATTTATTTGTAGCCAAGCTAGAATTAATGACAAGGCTGTAAGTACACACTATCATTGAAATTGGTCCAGTCTATCATCAACAACTTTTGCCGTTATATGGCTCTCGAGGTATGGAAAACGCATGCTATATACCTACGGATTAAACATTCGTACGACGCCACGAAAATCTGGGATTCGATCACCCACATGCTGAAAGACCTCCTTCTCACGACACGGAATATCACACGCGCAGAAGACGGAGTGATCATCGAGAGCGAAAGCTGCCGATTCACAGTCCCAGGTAAGGAAACCAAAGTCTCCTTCCCGCACCTGACGCTCATTCAGTAATTGCTTCAAACAAGGACGGCAAGATCGGACAAAACCATCCTTGTTTCCCCGAGTACTTGGAAATCTGAAAGGAAACGAGAGGGCCCCCTTCCCCATGTATGCTGTACGTACCTATTGGACACCCTACCCCCACCAACCCCAACATCATCTCCCTCCCTCCGTCCCCTCTCACTCATGCACGACCGTCACCGTACTCGCACACTGCCCCGTGCCCCCCACCGCCCCGGGATACCCCTTCCTATCCACATATATGGTCCCCGGCTGCAGGCCATAATGCGTGCACGGCGGCTGCATATAATCCGCATACGGCCCCCTCCAACTCGAAGGAGCAGTTAGCGCCCAGCCAGGCCCAGGCGACGCAGCTTGCAAACGGCCCCTCGGCGCCGTCGGAGTTGCAGATGTGGCAGCAGTCGTAGGCGGTGCCGACGCCGACGCCGGTCAGGGGGTAGGCGTCGGAGAACTGCCCGCTGAGGGCGTGCGCGCCGGGGTAGATGGTGCCGGTGGCGCAGGGGCTCGTTGGGGTGGTGGTGCTGACGGAGGTGGTGTAGGAGTACCGGGAGGGGGGGTGAGTACATCAGGGGGGTAGTGGAAAGCTTGGGATAATGGGGGGGGGGGAGAGGGGGGTGGATGAGGGGCAAAGAGGTAGGGGAGAGGAAGTGGGTTTTTGAGATGGGGGTGGTGGTAGACACGTGGGGACTTACGACTGTACTGTCGCTAGCCGTGCCTGTATGGTTTCAATGTAAGCATTCCTCCGCCGGCATAGCGACGAGATGCTCGGAACAAATTAGATTTACCGGTCGAGGTGGATGTTGGAATCGAGAGGCAGGAGCACCCGCTCGAGACACGGGATGAGGGGTACTGGCTGATGTAGCCGGGGAGCGAGCTCGGGAAATTGGGCACCACCGTGACGATGGTGGTGATGGTCGACGTAACGCTGCAGGGAGAGGCGTCAGTGCTTCCGAAGAAGGTCGCAGCATCTATTTAGGAAGCGCGGATGAAGGGCCCCAACGTTGTAGCTGTCACGCCAGCGACACTTTTAAAAATGGTGGACCCGGGAATGAGGATGTAAGTCGAGCAGAAGGGAGTGGCTGAGGCGCTGTTCGCTTTGAGAGCTCGGAGGACGTTGTCGCTATTGCAGACAGCCCGGCTGGGGATGGCGGCCTCGGCATGTCTGCCCCGGATGAGAGGGACATCCTTTGCGAAAGCAGATGCTTGTATAGACACGAGAGGAAGCAGGAGAGATGTACGCATTTCGGTTCCAATCGAGAAGCGTTCTGGACAGTGGTAGAGTTGATAGGGAAATCGAGCCGGAAGCAGAGAAGATCGGATCTCGACTTGCCTTTTGTACTCTCGACGAGAACATCGCACGTCTGGACAGGCCGATCACGGTTTTTGAGATCGAGTCTTCAACGGTCGACCGTCTTCCAGTGGTAGCTCGTATTTCTGCAGGATGGCCGAGTGGCTGACCAGGGAGGGTTGGGCTTTCGAAGCCGCGTAAGAAACTACTTAAGAGTGGTTCACCTGACAGACCATACCGTAGGAATAACAATCCAAAGCCTTCGGCGGCGAATGACAAGCCATGGGAGCCGAATGTGTGCTGCCACAAGGGGTGAGAGAAAGCAAGAAGTATCGGAAATCGGACAAATAGCGACTTGGCACTGCAACTTGTGGGGGCTACGACGGCGGGGCACCAAGAACACTTTCAACAGAACACATGAGTACCAACTCATGGATCAACGATTGAGGATGGTAACATCAACCGCACGAAATATGTTGCAAACCATCGTAGCTGTCAGGACTCAGGTCGATTATTCCAGAATCCACAAATAAGCGCAGTTGGGATAACAGAGTTTCATGCTTCACTATAAGCAAAAGGAGGGAATGACTGCTCGACTATGGGCCTACGTTGGTCGTGGCGCCCCATGTAAAGTCCTGTAAATATTGAGTCATCATTCTCTGATAGCTGTTGAAAGATTTCACGATCACTATTCGAGATGATCCAACCTTCTAGTGCCCACCTTTCTTCAAGCACGCCATACGTCCCTGTCTCAAGAAATTTCCTGACGCATATGTTCGTCTGTATTGGCTTCTATTGATGCCAGGTTAATATTTGATTTTGTTGTATCGTTGTCAAATCAAAAATTACGCTTGCTATATGTCTATAATTTGAATATTTGTACTTTAACACCAGCATCTAGAACTCGATCAAGTATTTGCTAAGAAATCTGCTCCTTACAACACGCGTAGAAGATGGAGAGATGCTCGCGAGCGGAAATTGTAAGTTTATGAATTCTAGACAAAGAAAGAGAAACTTGCTTTTTGCTGTTGACGTTGATGTATTTATTGCGACAGCGTGAATCAATAGAACCACTCTTCTTTTCTCGAGTATATAGAGAAATAGAAGGAAACAGGAGGGCCCCCTTCTCCATGTGTGATAGACCTACCTGTTGAATACGCTATTCCCGGGCATGAAGTGATCCACTCGATTCTTCGAGAGAACGCAATGACGGAAACTTGAAGGACACGATTACCAGTGGAGACGCATCGCTGAAGAGGCAAATCGTTAAAGCATTCCTCTCAAGGTGTGCCCACCGACATCTGTACATTAAGCCTCGACTGGCGGGCCTAAATCTTAGCCCATCTGTCCTACCGAACGCTCGGCCTTTGCTCCAGTCCTGGGCTGAGCTGTGGATGTACTCTTTTCTAGCGCCGTACTTGTAGAAATCGTAGACGGCTGCGTGGAGGACAACGAAGACGGATCCGAAGACGGATACGGCAATCCAGGCTCTCTTTCCACTGTGCCAGAAGAGAGCTCCAGACAAGACTGCGGTGGTTCCAGCTGTGATCTTGCAGATAAAAGTGAAAAGAGGCCATATAATAGTGAATCACACTAAAGCAATCAATTATGGTTCACGTAGTTTTCAGACGATTTTACTTACAGGGGTGTAATCCGACCTGTGGATACAGTTATATAGTCCTGATCCGTAGATTGAATACAAATCTTTGAGCACATTTCTGCTTTGCCTGAAGAGACCGACGCCATCCACTCTCAACCTAGAAGCCATCTCTTTAGCTTCAGTCTTGTTCATCTGTGCCCTGATCTGGAAGTACTTTGTAAGGAAGCATTCGACTTCCGAGTGGGGTGCAGATCGAGCAGGTACTGTGGGAAGCTGTTGCAATTGCTTTACTTCGGCTATAGTGCCACGAGGGCGTGACGAGGATGGTGCGGCCATGTGGGGATGGGGGAAACGGGATATGAAACGCAGCTAGAGAGCTAGGTGATGATTGGAGTACGGGTTTTGTTGGCGATGAGATTGTTGTGGTTGAGGACTGAGTTTATGAAGTAAGGTAAAGCAGACTGCTAGTACTACCGCAGACTCAGCCAAGTGCTTGGGATGGCCCGGAAGTGCGACAGACCTGAAAATAAGAATTAAACAGTGCTAGAGGACCCTGCGTCAAACACACCTCTTTGAGAAGGCATACTGCGGCAACAACATCCAATGGCTTCAACGACGAATGATCCGCTATCGTAGCTGAACGGGTGCTACCACAGGGAGAAAGGTATTGCGAGATGTACTTTCTTGAACAGCGATGTGGCACTGCAGCTTGACGATAGCGGGGAATTGAATTTAGACACGAGATCTTCCAAAACCTTTCAACGGAACGCGTGAATACCGTGGCACAGTATCTTGAAACAATAACAGCAGCCAGACAAGGCAAGGAGACTATATGAGATGATCCAACCGTCAAATGCCAAGTAAAGTCGTACGCGACTCGTCTCTGATTCTTGTCTGAGCAAGGAGTTTCTGGCTTGGGTGGAGCGTGCAAGCGTACAAGCGTATTTCCATTCGATGATGGCAAAGATTTGGATAGCGATTTGACGGTTGGCTATGGGAATGGCCACTCAACGCACGCAGGCGTAGTTCTTTGGATGCAGAAGCCCTTCATGCCTAGCGCTGCTGGAAGATTGCTAAGATCTTCAGCCTGTTCAAGCTCCCACTGTTGGTGCCATTCACCTACGATGCAATACGGCCGATAGTGCCTGCGCTAAATCATCTTTGTGTTGACCATCATGGAAGGCAAAGCGTGTTCTCATGCCATCCATCAGCCATGGATATTATGTCACGAACAGCTTCACAAGAAGCTTGAGGAGACATCATTGATGATGAAAGCCACGAGTCACGGAAAACGAACTTGATGTCAGCAAAATATCCCAGCGGAATAGGAATTACTCAGTGACTGTTCCAATTATTGATGACTGCGTACGTCTTGGCCATGAGCAAGTTGTATAAAGGAGCCTCGTTCACCTTTCCATGCCCGCGAAGTCTTTTCGCTGCCATGTTAGCATTCGGTCTGCTCCAATACACGAATTCTACGACACCTCCGTTCCTAGCATCAGAATGTGCGAGCGCATCTTGGTCGTGTATGCGTGTGGCCATCGATACGAGATCGGCTGGATATCATGCAGAAAAGACTCGAGGCTTTGTCGGAGAGGTAGAGAAGTAGAAGAGGAGAACCCGGATATCTGTCCCGTATGCGATCGAGCGATCTCAACAACGAGAACCGAAGACGGAGGTGGATGAAGTATTGGCATAACGGCTGCGAGCTCACGGGATTGGTTCGCTGGGGGTAATTTGGGGTTTCTGATACTGATACGAGTTGGCGACTACTTGCAATATGGAACAGGATCATGTTCTTCGTCGAAGGCTCTGGTCGTGGTCTGTCATCCATGAAGCGATTTCAGATAGATAGGTGTTAAGCTTTTGAGGATTGAATCATGGATGCAGCAACACTGCTTCTCGTTCGTCCTTCAAGAAGCTGCTGGGTGCTGCAAGACAGTTTCACACACTATAAGCCCACCGCAAATGATGACTGGGTTGCTTCTTGTCCTAGGCCTTTCATTCGTCCTCCTGAACAACCTCTTTGATCACGCCTTCTCCGCCTGAACCCATCATTCCACCGCTGTTTACTACAGCTCGTACATCTGCGGCCTCAGGATCGACAGAACCCTTGAGAGCGGCGGGTACCTTCTCACTAAGACCTGCATTTTGAGCTGCTCCGGGGCCTTCTTTCTCACCAAAGGACGTGTCTTGGGACCAGAAGTCGACTTCATCGACAATGTCGTAGATGGTCTCCTCAGCAATTTGTTCCTCAAATCGGTCTGACAATGGCCGTAGAGGAGCGTTGAGACCTGTGGCAGGGGTCATTGGTTCTGCAGGATGATCACCACCGATCATGTCAATGTCGCCATTCGTGTCCTCCCTGGCCCTGACTTCTAGACCCAGTGGTGGAAACCAAAATTCTGGACCAAAATTGACTTCGGCTGCACCACCACGGAATACGCTTATAGCGGGAAAGTAGCCAAGCATACCATCGTCAAGTCCGTCGCGTGCGCCGACCTGGGCCAAGGGTTTAGATGCAGGTGGCAGAAAACTCAGAAGCTGCGAGAAAGGTTCGCCCACATACTGACCGTTCCTGTAGACTCTGATGCTGGAAAAGGGCAAAGTACGAAGAGCAGGGACAGGGTGATTTGGTGAAGGAGGGGCGGAGGCGTTTGCATTCCCAACAGCGCCGGTAGAGGTAGGGATCACTGTAGGAATAGGATTCATGAGGTCCTCTAGCTCCTTGGTAGGATGGTACTCGAAATGCTCGAAATAGATCTGATTCTTGTAGCGGATAGGAATGCGGTCTCGGATTATGTCTGGAGCTTCGGCTGGATGAGGTGGATCGACGTCGTCGGACACATCGACAGCTTTATTGTACGAATTCTCAACTACCTTTCGGTGGAAGGAGAGTGATGGCAAAGTGATCTCCATACCGATGACCTCGCCTTCGCAGAAGTCTGATTTTGGGGTCAGGAAATCCTTCGGGCGGGACGTGTGTACTTTCTGACCAGCAACATCACGTAAACCATAGCTATAGGCGTCAAATCCTACTGGTGTATCGAGACTGGCTTCACGACGGGCCCAGCCTAAACGGACATGACCGCCTCCTGAGCGGGCTGGACTGACAGAATCTGGGTGCTTTACACCGCTGAGAATCTTGCATTCCCAATACCAGCGACCCTCTCTCGCACCAACATTTGCACGAGCCATTCGAAAGCCCTTCTCCGTCGTTATGCTCCGCCCAGGAGGGTCGAAAAGGATATGGTTCGAAGCATCCTCAAAGTTGAAACGCGGACCATAAGGTTCTGTCTCTGACTGGCGGTGGTATTGGGAGGAAGGGAAATCGGGATCACAGATGCAATGTATGTAGCGATAGCCCTTGCGATTGAAAACACTGTAGCAATGAATCAAGCTGATGATGGGAGCTGCCGAGGGGAAAACGGACTCACTGTTCCGAACACTCATAGAATTGCCGTTCAACTTTTTCGAGCACTGGCGTGAAGATTGGCGCTTTCGGTGCATCAAAGTCCGTCAGCTTCGGGGCTGGCAGCTTATATCGTATGGGTGACAGCACGGAAGCCTTTTGCGCATTCTTCTTTGATTTTTTGCCTTGAATCTGGACGTCTGGGGTATCTCCGCGCACGTTGTCTCCAAATTTAGCTTCACGCTTCTTCAACGACTCTTTCTTCTCCCGCTGCTCTCGGGGTGGAAGCCGTCTGGCTCGAGTGGCTGTAGGGTCTGGATTGAGAGGTGAGGAGATAGCTGGCACATGTTGTTCGTCTTCGAGATTGAGAGGGCGTTTCTGCGGAATGGCAGCTGGCGTCACTGTCCCTGGCGAGGGGACGGCTTCACTCATGGGAAAGAGATTGACGTTCAAGTGTTTGGAATTCTGCAATCTAGGATAAAGGCACGCTACGAGTGAATGCCTCGACGATACTGTCCTTCGACTTTGATTTCCAAGGTATGAAAGTAGCGGGAGGATGTAAGATGCACAATGTCCACAAAATAAAGTATGTTCACCGTAGTACATAAACCTGAATAAGTTAGGGTTATAGGGGGTTTTGGCAACCGCCGAGCCTCTTTGCCATGGAAGGCGCTCTTTCGGCAATACTTCTGAATTTTCTTGCCAGGAAAATATTTAGAGTTCCCATGGCGCTTGCAGTATCTCCTTTTCCCCTCATCAACGACTTGTGCTCAATCTGTTATTCCCATAGCAGCTATCAACTTCAATTATTACAATCTCCATATCCTCGAGTTCATCCTCTGAGGAGCATGTCAGTCTCTCCATTTTGATGTGAATTAAGTATTTGTTCAGATGTGATGCGCGCGTTGGGACTGCTGCGAAAAGTCAAATTCGATAAAGAATCCACTTCTACAGAGAGTTTTCCATGCCAGACAGGGCACGAAGTTTACTTGAGCCAATTTCTCTTCCTATACAGACCTTACACCAAAACACTCCATGGGGATCCATTCGTCGTTTGATCTGTGATCGTCGATCATAAGGGTTTCCCCAAAATACCTGCTGGTAACTTGGCTCATCTACGATTGCTTCATTGACATAAGAGCTCATGTTCGGGGCTTGTTCTCTTAAAGCCTCCGTCAGCGTCTTTATTACTCGTTGTACGTTCAACACCGTATTGGTTGTGATTTTCTTCTTGTCACTGGAAGATGATATCAGCAGTTGTTGTATATTTATGCCAAAGCTGAATTCTCACTGATGTAAGTCATTGTTCATTTCCAGGCCGAATCAATTGACCTTTGCTTGGAGGGTGTTTTTTGGACCCCGACACCGCTTTCGAATTTACTTTCAAGATACTCATTGTCAAAAGCTGGTAAAGTCTTCTGCACACGCTGTCCGTTCTAGACGACCTTCTCATTCCACAACCGACTACCAGCTAAGTACTTGGTGTCTACGCCGGGGGCCGGTAAACAGTTCGCTTGAAGAGCTAAAGGGGTTGGATATACAGTGAGCTTATGATGCCTAAAATGTTTGAAAGTCTATCAACGAGGGGCTGAAGACCTTGTTGTAGAGCTGATGGTGATGAGAACGATTCATAAACCAGGAAGGCGGAATACAATGGTCCACGACCAGCGGAGGTGGTGGACACGATCTCGACCCTACTTTGGAATTTATTTGAAGACTCCTTGAAGCAGATGGTAGGCTGATTCTGTTCGAGCCATACAGCTTCTTCAGTTATGCTCTCACATCGTTTCTCTTTGGCTTCTTGCCTACCGAAAGACAACAACTCACAGACTCTTTGCGTGCTACCGACGATGAGGGAAATCACCCGGCCGAATGTCTGGACTATGCTAGACCATTGTTGCACTCTGGGTTTCCCCTTCCCTGCGCCGTTCGACTCACAGATTACGATTAAGATCGAATTTCCGGCATCGTTAAGCTTGAGTGGGATTCCTGGAGTCTTCGAGGTGTCGAAACCTTCATCTCAAGGCCTTCTGCGGATAGATAGAGTGAAAGGCGATGCCCCAGAGAAGCGAAAATCGACTATTGACTACAAGACTCTGATAGCGTCTGCTGAATCAGTAGCAGTAGCTGGAGACCCAGTCTCGAGCACTGGCCAATAGCTCTCGACCTCGCTGTCTATGCCAGAGGAAGACATTGAAGTCAATAACAAGATCCACGCTTATGGTCTAGACTCACTCATTGCAGTGGAGATCCGCTACTGCCTTCTGAAAGAGATCAAGGCCGAACTAGCTGTGTTTGAGATTTTGGGAAGCAAGAGTATCTCCCAGCTAAGCGTGCTCGCGGCTCGGAAAAGCGAACTTTTGCAAGCCTCATGTATAGATCGTGCGCAGTAGTGTAATCTAGTCTTTGTAAGGTAGAGTGCGAAGTAACAACGCTGGGTGAGGTCGAAAATCGCAGCAGGGGATCAATTAGGGACCGCCCTGAAACGGCATAAGCGGCTTTTGCCGAGAATAAATGATAGGTTCTCGAGAGATTGTTCGGTGGAGTCTGCAGCCTTGCGAATACGTGACCGCCGTGTTCTAATTGTGTCCGTGGCTCTCTTCATGTACGTCCCCGTCCATCCCCGACTCTCTTCTTTCCATCACCACAACCACTCTGGACCTCACAATTTTCCACAAATCCAGTGTCACATCTCGCATTTACGCAGTGTGCTCAATTTTACAATTGATAGTCCTGCTTTGCCAGCCAGAATGACCTTGACCGATAGCATTCACGTGGAGATCGGCTACCAAAAAGATGCATACACCTACTATCCTGTTCTGATCATCGCCGCCGGCGAAACAGGACTTGCCATGGGCTGCCGTCTGAAGCAAAAATTAGGTTTCGATCAATTCAGGATCTTCGACCGCCAGTCAGGTATTGGAGCTACACAATGAGATGCATATCTGAACCGTGCTTACATTGTACTGAGTAAGATCTTAGGTACATGGTGGATTAATCGCTATCCGGGAGTAGTGAGATTTATGATGGACTATATGGGAATAGGTTTGACTGGATGCATTGACAGGCCTGCGACGTGCACGTCTCTTTCGCGCATTTCATCGCCATTCTTCATGCCGTAAGTTAAGTCCCAGACCTTCCGCATCTTATTCCTACTCGTTTGCACCATTCTACACCTCAGAGTCGCTCTTCCCAACGGGATCCGACTTCGTCAAATACCTTCATCGCGTAGCTGCTAAGTATCAAATTGTGGACACAATCCAATTGAGTACAGACGTGACGGAGTTGCGCTATGTCGACGCTGATGGAGTGTGGGAAGCTACGCTGTCACATCTTGTACCGGGTACTGGAGACCTTTCAGACGCAGACCGAAAGGTGCTGATTGCCACCAAGGGTAAACAGTCTGTGTACATCAAGCAGGAAACGGTCAGAGCAAAGATTGTGGTCAGTTGCGTTGGGATTCTCGTCGAACCTAATGCATGGCCCAAAAGCATTCCAGGACGTGACGAATTCGATGGAGAGATCTTCCATTCTGCTCGATGGCGAGAAGACGTCAATTTTAAGGGGAAGGACGTGGTTGTGCTGGGTTCTGGATGTAGTGCGGCCCAGGTTGTCCCCTCATTATTTGAGAAACCATTCGAAGCGAGATCCGTCACACAGCTAATGAGAAACCCCCCCTGGGTTATGCCTGGACTAGAGGAACCATTTGGAGAGGATACGTACGCTCGATACGCTCCTACGATCTTTCATTACTTACCATTCTTGGGCTATCTCTTCCGCTACTACACAGCCTCTTCGGATACTTGAGCCGGACGATGTAGCGTTGGGCGGTGGCCGCACTGATCTAGATACGATTTCGACGCGTGCAATACCAATAAAGGATGAGCACCTTCACGCGGACATAATCGTGTTAGCGAACGGTTTCGAGGCTACTCATTAGCTTCATCCGCTAGCGGTGCATGGACGCGGTAGGAAGTCTCTACACGACATATGGGACGAGCGTGGAGGTCCGCAGGCATATATGGGCACCGCAGTCGATGGGTTTCCAAACTTCTTTATCGCAGTTGGCCCGAACACCGCGACTGGGCACTCCTCGTACATACTAGGGTCTGAGAACATAACGAAATACATTTCGCAGATTATCAAACCGGTACTACGTGGAGATGCTCTATATGCTGAGGCCAGAAAGGACGCGGAGATCAGGTGGACCAAAGATATACAGCAGCAGCTACAGAAAACTGTCTTTTCGGGCTGTGCAAGCTGGCATCAGGACGCCAACGGCTTCAATTCGACCATGTACCCGTAAATAAGCCTTCTGAATGCCCTGTCAAGCTTTTCACGCCGTTTCCTTTCTCTTATGAGTTCCTTTGCTGACTATCTGGATTGTAGACGCTCGCAGACAGACTTCACCTTTCGGTGTCTGTTCCCTAAGTATAGTGAATGGGATATTGCGTATACTCCAAGAGGCCTCTTCAAACAAAATGTCAACCGGCTGATAAGGTACACAATAGGTTTTGGGTTGATGGTTGGGCTTGTGTTAGGTCACTTATCTGGATATGGGTTACAAGAGATGACGTGCTCGTCTGTGGCGATGTGTCTAGGTGCTTTGAAGGACCAGGCTTACTGGTTACACAGTAGACATAACATCCATCTTGGGGTTTGCAGGTATCTCTACTGGTATATACTTTCCGGTCCACTGTGATGTTGCGGCGCTAAGAAGAATTTACCTGTAATTCTACTGGTTCATTCCATGAGTGTTCTTTAACCCAGAAGTGCCAGAGACAAGTGAGCCAAGTGTACGACCTACGAACATAGAAAAGGAGTCGTTCGGTGGATTAAGTAAAGTATCCAAATCTTCGGTGCGGCTGGAAGATTGGCGCTAAAGGTAAAAGACCGGCCGAGGATTAGCCGAGGCCGGTTGAATCCAACGTTCGATTTCGGAGCTCGAGCGGGAAAATCTTACTGACATCTGTCGCAGCTTCATCGTCGTCACTACCTTACTAGTCACATCACCCTATGCGATGATAGCTCCGCGGATATCAAGACCTGCCTCGCAGCTCCTTTCCCGTTTTCGACCTCTCACCACCACTTCTAGACCAGCGATTCGATTTGCTGCTCCAACAATACATCTAACGCGGCGGGGATATGCTACGCCTAGTAATGTAAAAGAGGTCGCTGTAAGAGATGCCTTGAACGAAGCTCTTGCCGAGGAGCTTGAATCAAACCCAAAGGTCTTCGTGCTGGGGGAAGAGGTGGCTCAATATAATGGCGCGTGAGTCCCTCAAGGCCGTATCTGTTCTTGCGTTGAAGCAACTACGGAATTCGGGGCAAGGCACCGAAGGAGGTCTTTTGTTTGAATGATTGCCTGCGAAGTCCTGCAGCACCGATGTTGATGTTTTTTAGTTACAAGGTCACCAAAGGTCTACTCGATCGGTTCGGGGAGAAGAGAGTCATCGACAGTCCAATTACTGAGTCTGGCTTCTGCGGATTGACCGTTGGTGCCGCTCTGGCAGGCTTACATCCTGTAGTAAGGTCTCCACTCATTTGAGCTGGAGGACGCCCTTGCTGACTCTCTGCTCGCAGTGCGAGTTTATGACCTTCAATTTCGCCATGCAAGCTATCGATCAAATCATCAACTCGGCAGCCAAGACACATTACATGTCCGGCGGTATCCAACCGTGCAACATCACCTTTCGCGGACCCAACGGCTTCGCTTCTGGTGTTGCCGCACAACATTCGCAAGACTACTCAAGTTGGTACGGTAGTATACCTGGGCTGAAAGTAGTAGCGCCCTGGAGCTCCGAGGATGCGAAAGGGCTACTCAAAGCCGCAATCCGAGACCCTAATCCTGTATGCGTGTTGGAGAACGAGTACGTCACACCTGATGCTCGTAGCCAAAAGTGAGACACGCAGGCTGACGGGTCCGGTACAGGTTACTTTACGGAACTCAATTTCCCATGTCCGAGGAAGCGCAGAAGGATGACTTCGTTCTCCCCTTTGGCAAAGCAAAGATCGAACGTCCCGGCAAGGACTTGACCATAGTCTCCCTTTCTCGATGCGTGGGCCAGTCCCTTACCGCAGCTGAGCAGTTGAAGAAGCGTTATGGTGTCGAGGCCGAGGTTATCAACCTGCGTTCCGTCAAGCCCCTTGACGTCGAAGCCATCGTCAAGTCGGTCAAGAAAACCCGCCACCTGATGTGCGTCGAGAGCGGCTTCCCGTCCTTTGGGGTTGGGTCGGAAATCCTGGCCCTGGCGATGGAATACATGTTCGACTATCTGGATGCACCAGCGGTCAGAGTCACAGGAGCGGAAGTCCCAACACCCTATGCGGCGGGCCTGGAGGCAATGGCATTCCCCAACGAAGACTTGATTGCCAACTACGCAGCTAAGCTGCTGAGGGTATGAGAGAGTACCTAGTCGAACACACCGCTAGCGGCATCCAGTCCCTCCACCCATCATTGTTCATCTGTTATGTGTGGCTCAGTGGGCATTAATGGCTAAGGAGGTGTTTGGTGGCGGTCTAGACCTTTGTTGTTTGATCGCTGATGTTTCGACTATGGCGAACATCCAAGGGGTTTTGCGGCTTGGGTGTAATCAGTGGGCGCAGCAATAGAAAAGGAGCGGCTAACGGGTGATATTGTAGATCTCCACGATTTTGCGAGGAGATGATCGGTGCAACGTCCAGGCGTTGAGGCTCCGTGACCGAAATCAAATACCAGCAGTAAGCGGACAAATGGAGACATCCGGGCTTACTTTAGTCTCACCCCGGGGCGTGACAATTGTTACCCCTACTGAAGCATAGCCTCTATCTACCCGTCTTCCCGTCTCTCACATAGATCCAGTAATGTATTCTTCTACTTATTGCTCACCCATCGACCCAGTAGCAACTCGAGGTTGTACGGACGTCGTCGGCCAGACCCCTGTCGAGTCCATTAGCGCGCGTCCGATCACGACCATCCACCTCCCCTCCGTCGGCTTTCCACCTTCCTTCACCACGCCATCCTCTCAAACGCCGTCGCGCAATGAGATCTCAGAAACAACCCACAGCGGCTGCCCGGCAGATCTCACATCCTGCACGCTCTGCCACGTTGCTGACAGCCTCAAGCCCGAGGGTGTGCCAAATAAGCCCACCCACACCGCTGGGAATCGGAAACGTACCCTGAGAGTGAGTAACGGTCATATGGACGGCGTCGCCACAAGCAGAGCAAACACAGGTGCTCCAATCTCTCCGTCTCACGGCTCTCCCGTCAGAATATTGTGCACTGATCCTATACTTGGCGTGGACCCTCGGAGATGCCAGGTTTTGTATCTTGCGCATGCCGGAGCGCTCAAGCAATGCTTAATCTTCCCACCCGCTTGTCTACCGAGCATACTAGATGGTAAGTCGTTCGTCCGCGCTCTCGCCGCGCTCTTAATCGTTTCAATGCCCAGCCCTGACAGACGGGAGGGCATTTCATTGGCCTGGTAAGTGACCGTGCTGGATTCCTTGCAGCACTTGCCCGCTAAAAGTCGTCAATGGTGATTGCCTTGAAGCAGCTTAGCTACGCTGTCACTCGGTCGTCCTTTTCATAGTCGCCTCAATCCCCCGGCGTACGTATAGCGTAGACTGCTTTTCTACTATTCGTTAGGCCCCTGGTAGTGAGATTGCGATCCTAAGATGCATTCGGCGATGTTCTGGCGGCATCGATATCGACTCCCTATATTCCTCGTCTTTCCCCTGCGGTTTCATACTTGTTTTCGAGATCGCTGCAGGTAAATATCGTATTTAGCCTTGACTCGTTCCTTCATTTTCCTTTTTGTGATTCAAACCTACGCGTACTCTCTGATTCCAGTTAATTTACACCATCGAGACGGGAGTCTCCGAATACAAAGGCCAAGACCTTCCTGAAATTTACCATTCTGGTCTCCCCAACAGGATATCGACCCAGACCACATTGTAGCGGAGTATGCCAAAGGGAAACAAGAGAAATCCTCTCAGCAAACCCCAGATACGAACTCGCCTTAGTTTCCATACAATCCCACTGGAGATAAGGGAGCATATCTACAATGAACTACTAGGTATCGCGCCCTCGACCATTTTCGATCTGCTCCTCACCAATCGCCAGATTGCGAGCGAAGCAAAACCATTCCTTTACAGGCAACCCCTGATTTTCGACGGTCAGGCAGAATTTGTGTCCTGGCTGCGGAGTGTTGACCGAACATGCCTCAGGCATGTTGTGGAGGTCCATTTCAAGCTACACGACATAGATCCGATAAAGATTGTAGGAGCATTAGGGAAGAGGCTACGGCAAGCAGCAGTATCGGGCGCTACAAAGGACGAGGGCGAAAATCCCTATCAAGAAGCGTGTGACCAGGAAGTTGAGCGTCTTGGCAATTGTTTCAGACATTTACCCAACGTCAGCAGATTCAGGATCCTTTCCTACAGCTCGACAGACGCCCGGCCGCCTTATGATATGTTAGCCTCGTTCGCCGACATGCTTGCAGACACATTCCCCAATCTACGCTCCTTGACAAATTACGAAGAACTTCTGCCCATCACCTTCATGTCCTCGTTCGAAAAACTAAGACACCTAAGATTTACAGGCGTCTGTACCAGCTCCCGGGCTGAAGTGGTACGCACATTTCGTGACCTGCGGGAGCTCGCCAAAGTTGAGATCTGGCGGCCGGATTTCAATATTGAGAACAAACACTACCAAATTGTATCCGGGATTTGTGAAGCCGGTCGATGCGACGTTGGAGATATTGTTGGGTTACTTCCTCGATTGCAAGTCTTGTCTTTCCGCGAATACGCACTAAGCGCTCGGCCATCAGCGGCGTTCAACCCCATACGAAAGACGGTTTTCGACCTGCTCAATGCCTTACAGAAACACCCCAATCTGCGGACGCTTGAGATCCTGACGAACATCGACCTCCTCAGCCGGGTTCAGGAAAGGATCGAATCCTTTACATCGGCCTCGCGGTCTCTGAGACAAATTGAGAGCTACTACGAGGATATGCCAGCCTTCGAAGACCTCCCAACGACCGCGGAAACGCTGATCATGCGGCTCGACCCGCTAAGTGAGCTTACGCCTTCCCTATTGACCGAACTATTGTCCGGCGTAGGGGAATCACGCAGTAAACTTCCCAGGTTGGCAGATATAATATTGTTCATCGACAGCTTCCCAGACTCGGATCGGACCCGGAACATAGCGACCTGGGTACGGGAGAAGATGGCGAGGCTGGGCATCACGCTGAAGCTGAAATTGTGGGATGGGCCGAGCAGGTTTTAGCCCTTTGACATGCGTGCACGAGTATTAGTATCAGTTGTCGACTAATATGCTTAGATAAGATCCGGTCAAGGACTGGAGGACTAATAAAGGCAGTGCAGATAGCATCAATGGTAATGCGTACATAATAATCTACTTTTCTACTCGCCTGGCAGATATTTCCGCTCAGCGAGTGTCGTGGTTGTCGTTTGAGATGTACGTTACCTTGCTCGTTCAGCCCTCAGGCAGCCAATTGGCTCCCCAAGGACCCCCTGCACATCTGAACGACCTATACAGCACCAGCTTGAATCCCTCGTCTTGTTCACACTTACTCCCAAGGAGGACTGGAACTTCTTCGTACCATCACATCATGTAACAGGGCGCGTTTCTAAGGTTGATCGCATTCACACATATGAATAACCTTTCCCGAACCCTGTTTTGGGACCATCAAGTTGAATGCTTCAACGTTTTTACCTTTCCGACTATGGGTTTCATTGGTTGTTGAGACCCATCGGGAAGGCGTGAAAACATTTCACCGGGGATGGGGAGGAATGGGTGGTTTATTTTTTGCTACTGTGAGGTTTAGAAGCACCCGGTACTTAAGCCGATGTCTACCAAGAGAAAGGAGCTGGAATTAGGAATGAGATGGAGAAAATTCCATCATTTTATCTTAGATATGTCGCCGACACATACCTTAGGATTATACAAGCAAGTATCATCGGATGCTGCTCTGTGCTGCGGAAAGCGAAGCAAGTGAAACGCGTCCATTTAAAACAGCAAACAAGGCTTCCCAGATCGAAAGCTGTCTATATTAGCAAATTACAACGAGTAGCTTTGATTTTCTATCTTTGAGCAATGACGTTCTTCCATGTTCGAGGGCGATTGGTTTGTTTAGGGTCAAGGCTGGAAGCTCGGGAGCGAGCCCTAGGGGTCCAACAGGGTCCACACGGGCGGAGTCACTAGCGCTGCGCATCTCGGTGGGACCAATGACGTCGGGGGTGGCACATCTGCATCGTCCCTCCTGCGCTCGCTTCAGCTCCTGTCAGATTGATGTCAGATCCAGTCAACAAGGCCTCCGCATGCTGCCCTTCCCCACAATCCGAGTCGGAGTAGGCGGATTCGGATGGACATAAACACAGGCACCCTAGAATAAACGCCACTTCCCCAAGGCAAGAGCAGCTCTCTCTGCACGGCTCGCTGTTGAGTCCGCTTTGAAGTTCGTACCTCGTGTACCTCGAACGCCGTCGCCTGATTAATCACTCTCTCCTTGCAGATAACACAATCATCCCAACATTATCTCCTCAACATGTCCGCCGCCACAAAAACTCGAATGTCGCCTCTGCCAGCCCAGGTCCGCTCTTCCCCTCGTTCAACGCGAGACCGCAGCGGAATCAGTCCCAACTACTTCAGTCCCACAATCTCCACCGCCTCGAAGCCTTCCAATCCTCAGGCACCCGAGTTCGACGCCTTCCGTAGGCAGTCAGAGTCCAACTCGTTCAATCTAGGCCACGGCAACCTCACATACTTTAGCACCAGCTCAGGGTCTCGGAATGCATCTGATGGAGCTAGCTCAGCTGGGTCACGCGAGAGGGTGACGCCAGTGCAGTCGCCGGTCTCGCAGCCTGTAGTGACGAATACGATGGAGAAAGAGATGCAGATTATCGATCACATGGATATTGACCAACCGTCGCCTTTTCAAACCTCTGCCATCAAAACGCACACACCGTTCAGCCTCCAGTCAGTGCATTCAAGTACTCCCTCATTCTTTGATCTACCACGGAACCAAACACCACCACAAGCATCAACACCAGAATTGGCTTCGTTACGCCGGAACCAACTGTCTACCGTCGATGAAAGGCATCCACGTCATTCGTTGCCGAATAACAGGATAGACCCTCCTTCTCCCGCGATTAAGGGTCACTCGATTCAACGCGCCGAGACTTTACCTGATTCTCTCAGTGCCGAAGGGCCTAAATTGATTGCTCCCCAGGAGCTCCGCGATGTTCTCGATTCTCACCCATCGGAAGACATTCTCTTACTTGATGTCCGAGTTTATCCTCAGTATCTACAATCAAGGATTGATGGCGCACTCAATCTTTGCATTCCGACGACACTGCTGAAAAGGCCAGCTTTCAACGTCCAAAAATTGGCGGAAACCTTTACGAAAGAAAAGGAGAAGGCGAAGTTTGCTCAATGGCGTGAGGCAAAAGTCATTGTGGTTTACGATGCCACGTCTTCCCTCCTCAAAGATGCCACCTCCTCTGTCAATACCTTAAAGAAGTTTACCGCAGAGGGATGGCGTGGCTTGCCGTGCATCGTCCGAGGGGGCTTCCTGAGCTTCTCGAGAAAGTCTCCTGATCTCATAGATCGAAGGCCAGCCAACGAGATGGAGTCTGCACAAGGCAGGATGCTACTGATTGATCCACAAAGACCCCTCGTAGCACCTGTCGCTGGTGGTTGTCTCATGCCAAGCAATCAGAATGCTGCGAATCCTTTCTTTGGCAGTATCAGGCAAAATATGGATCTTATTGGCGGCGTTGGCCAAATGCCGCTGAAGGTCTCGCAATATCTGCAATTGCCTGGGAATCGATACCTTCCGTTATGGCTGAAGAAAGTCTCGGACGAAAGAGACGCGGGCAGAATTGTTGCCGATCGTTTCCTACGGATCGAGAAGGGTGAACAGCAACGGATGCAGAAAGCTTTGTCTGGCGCGGTTTACTATGGCTCTCCAAGCGAGATATCGCCTAATGCTGTTCGTATCGCCGGCATTGAGAAGGGCACTAAGAACAGATACAAGGACATGCTACCCTACGACCATACACGGGTACGATTGAAGGGCGTTCCACCAGGGGAGTGCGACTACATCAATGCAAGTCATATCAAGTCATTCTCGAGTAACAGGCACTACATTGCAAGTCAAGCACCTGTACCAGCTACCATCGAGGTACATCACATTTAATTTTCATCAAGGTCCAGCTAACATTTCTTAGGACTTTTGGCGCGTAGTCTGGGAACAAGATGTCCACGTCATCGTCATGCTAACAGCCGAACACGACGGCGGCCAGCGCAAAAGCCATCCCTACTGGGACGGCACCTACGGCACTTACCAAGCCCGCGTATTCCAGGAGTTCATCCACCCCCTCGAGGCAAGCACACCACGCAACAACCTCCCAAACCAGACCCCAGCTGAAGATGCCCCCACCGTCCTCATCCGTGAGATCGCCCTCAGCCGCCACGGCCAATCCCGCACCATCACGCAGCTCCACTACTCCGGCTGGCCTGACTTCGGCGTCCCGACCGACCCTGCGCATCTTCTTGGCATCGTCCGCATCTGCAGGGACGAAGTCCGCCGGCACGGCCACGCTATCGATGATAAGGATGCCTACGACGCCCTGCCCATCGTCGTTCACTGTAGCGCGGGCTGCGGACGTACGGGAACCTTCTGCACCGTCGATAGCGTTGTCGCCACGCTTGAGGCACGGATGGAGGAGCGCGAGACCCCCATCACCGGGTTCATAGATGATTACTCAGAGGAAGACATTGTAGCGCAGACGGTTGAGGATTTCCGGCACCAGAGACTGAGCATGGTACAGACGCTGAGGCAATTTGTGCTGTGCTATGAGACGGTGCTGGAATGGTTTGATGAGGGGTTGAAGGAGGCGTCGGCGAGGGGTGAGGAGAGACCGAAGTCGCTGATTGAGACGGAGAACGGGGGGCTGCAGAGTGAAACGAGTGCGGTCACGAGGCCGGCGCCGGAGAGGAGGAAGAGTCATGGGGTCAAGTCGCCGGGGAATTACTTTGCATAGTTAGAGGCGAGGACAAATGAGGCACGTAATGCATCAGCGTAGGTGTCTTGTCTTCCGCCGCTGCACCATTAGACACAGACATCGATTATAGACACAACGACGTCAACCAAAACGGTTTTCACAATGCATGACCACACTCAACCCGCTCCCCTTTCACCTTTTACCATTCCATGATGCTACACTCTGAGATACATAA
>JAABUS010002038.1_pt1 | contig 40253 bp, 29 predicted proteins | sample 5560161 | NCBI WGS metagenome assembly JAABUS01 (sample SAMN10711885, study PRJNA513376) | rock metagenome | isolation source: Antarctica rocks | place: Antarctica: Victoria Land, Trio Nunatak nord | collected 2016-01-04
CCGCTCCGGGGTCTCGCGGACGAGACCCCAGCCACCCGACGCACACCGAACCCTACTTGGCTTTCGTCTCGCACGCCTGGGTGTGGGGTCGGTTCCTCATGTTCGACCTCGAACTCGCCACGGAAGAAAAGCCAGGTGTTCTGCTCGGGCGGTCCGACCTGATCGAACTGTAGTAGGAACATATTCTTGCCGTTGGTGCCGATGACTCTCGCCAGAATACCTCCCCGCTGCTGCTCCCTGGTGTAGAACCGCCCGACCCTCTTTTCTAGATGTTCGGGGAGCTTGGGCACTCGAACCGCCTTCCCGGTCAGATACTCCATCGGTTGCCTCCGCTTGGAAAGCCTCTGCCGGGACGGCGTCATCGGGAGCGGCCCACCCACATGGCGAAAATCGACTCGACGACCAGGAGGACGAGGAGGCCCCACGCCATCTCGTGCCAGACCTCGCGCCCGGTCGGGGAGAAGAGTTTGCCGCCATCCCCTTGCGCCGATGCAATCTCGACGCGGAGCGGCCCGAGCATCGTCTTCAGGTCGGACGCCCCGATCCGCTCCAGGGCGCTCTCGCGCGGGTCGGGATTCGCCGCGTAGAGGTCCTGCTGGGTCCCGAGCGGGCCTTCGTCCCAGGCGAGCCGGTACAGGCCCGCCAGGCGAGTGTCGGGGACGACGATCTCGACCGCCGGGTCTCCGTCGCCCTCGCCCGGGCGTTTTACCAGGGGGACGGCCGGCAGCGACTGCGGCTCGCCGCCGCCCGGCGGGGTCAACTGGACGTTGGAGACTTGTTGGCTCGTATGCACGACGCGCCGCATCCGCTCGCCGCCCGTGACGTTGTTGGCGAACGAGGTGGGGCGCGCCGCCCCTTGCACGGCTTCGCGGACGGCCAGGACGAAGCTGGGCTCGACTGGCCAGTCGTTCCCCGCGCGGTCGGCGGTGGTCGTCCAGAGCAGGACGCGGCCATTGCCCACGACCCGCTCGATCACCGCGGGCGACCGGCCCGGGTCGTTCCAGCGGGCGAGCACGCGGACGGGGCCCCCCTCGCCCCGCTCGTCCACCGTCATGATCTGGCGGACCGAGACCCGCTCCAGCGCGGAGGTTTTGAGCTCCAGGAGGCCCTCCAGCGGCGACGGCCGGACGGGCTCGACGATCAGGCCCCGGATGTCCTCGTCGACCAGGGACTTCAACGCGAAGGGGAGGAGCCGATCGCCGGCGTTCGCTCGGAAGAAGAGGTCGTTGTAGAGGCCGGCGTCGAGCTTCGCCCCGGCGAAGATCATCAGGCCCATCCCCTCGCGGACGAGGCGGTCGAGCCGGTCGGCCTGCTCGGGCGTCGGGGCGGCGACGTTGGCCATCACGAGCACGTCGGGGGGATCGAGGCGACGGGAGAGGAAGTCGTCTTCCAAGACGACCTCGACGCGCCAGGCCTCGGCCGAGCCGACGCCGATGGAGAGGGGCGCGGCGAGGTAGTCGACCTCGGACCCGAACGGTTCCGACGACGGCTCGCCGTCCACGAGGCGGATCAGCAGCGAGTCCTTCACCGGGACGGCGGCCCAGCGGCGATTGTCGCCCGGCAGTTCGTCGTCGGGGATCTGGAGCGAGACGTCGTGGGGCCCCGAGCCCGGGAACTGGACGTTCAGCGGAACCCGGACGGCCTGCCGGGGCGCGATCTCCGGCAGGGTCACTTCCGTCGGCTTGTCGTCGACGCGGAGGACCGCCTTGGCGCCGGCGAGCACTCGCGAGGAGCCGTTGCGTATCAGTGCCTCCCAGCGACTCTCGGCGCCGGCGAGGACCGTCCGGTCCAATGGGACGAGCGCCTCCAGCGCGACGTTGCCGACCTCGTCGGCGCCGACGTCCACGATCCGGACCTTGGTCCCCTGCTCGCTCCAGCGACGGGCGACAGTCGCGACGCCCGCATCCCATCCGGCCTTCCGCAGGTCGGTGATGATGGTCAGTTGCCTCGTCGGGTACGTGCAGGACCGCAAGACCTCGTCGACCCCCTCCAGCACCGATGGCCATGCGGAGTGGGTGGCGGTCAGCGGCACGCCCAGCGCCGCCCCCGAGAGGTCCTCCCGGCGCGACCCTTCGACCTCGTGGAGGACCGAGGCGCGCGGGGCCGAGGTGGTCACGATCGTGCAGCGGTCTTGCGGGCGTACAGACGAGAGCAGGGCGGCTGCCGTCTCGCGGGCGCGCCCGAATGCGGGCGCCTCGCCGGCCGCGTAGCCCATGCTCAGCGAGTCGTCGATGAGGACGACCTGGCTGGACCGGCCGCCGCCGCCGAGCCAGCGCTCCAGGCCCGTCGGGCGGAGCACGGGGCGGGCCAGGAACAGGAAGAGCAGCACCGGCAGGGCGATCCGCAGCAGGAGTAAAAGCAACTGCTCGATCTGGACGCGGCGGCGGTTGCGCTGGATGGTCAGCCTCAGGTAGCGCATCGGGGCCCATTCCACCCGGCGGAACCTCCGGCGGTTCAGCAGGTGGATGATGAGGGGGATGGCCCCCAGCAACACTCCCCAGGCCAGCAGTGGGCTCAGCAATGCCATCATGGTCAGGATCGCCCGCCCTGCCGGACCGACCGCTCCGACGCCTGCCGGGAGTGCAGGAACGAGCTCAGCGCCGTGCCGAGCGGCTCGTCGGTCGAGAATCGGACGTGGTCATAGCCGCGCTTGCCACACTCCTGGCGGACGCCGTCCAGGAAGTCCTCCATCGCCCTCTGATACGACCGTCGGAAGGCCCAGGGTTCGGCGAAGAGCTCCTCCTCGCCCTCGATGTCGCGGAAGACGGTCGGCCCGTCGAAGGGGAGCTCCATCTCGTCGCGGTCGAGCACCTGCAGGACGAGGACTTCGTGCCCGAGGAACCGGAGCCGGTTCAGCCCTTCGTAGACGAGGTCCAGATCGGTGAACAGGTCGGACACGATGATCATCAGGCTCCTGCGCCTGGACTGGTCGGTGAGCGACCGGAGGAGGCCCCCCAGCTCGGTCTTGCGTGCCGGGACGCACCGTTCTAGCAGCCCCGACATCACCAGGACCTGCGACTGGGTCGCGTTGGGGGGCAACACCGTGTTGGCCTTCTCGTCGAAGAGGACCAGGCCCACCGGGTCCTGCTGGCGGGTCAGGAGCATCGCCAGGGAGACGACCAGGGTGGCGGCGTAGTCGAACTTCGAGAGGATGGCCGAGCCCCGGTAGTTCATCGAGGCGCTGGCGTCGACGACGAACGTGACGCGGACGTTGCTCTCTTCCTCGTACTGCTTGATGTAATGGCGGTCGGAGCGTGCGTAGACTCGCCAGTCGAGCCGGCGGAGGTCGTCGCCGGGGGTGTAGTCGCGGTACTCGGCGAACTCGATGTTGAACCCGTGGAAGGGGCTCCGGTGCTGGCCGCTGATGGCGCCCTCGACGAGCCTGCGCGACCGGAGCGTCAGGTCCGAGACCTGCGCGATGGCGTCAGGATCGGAATATCTGGGCGACGGAGGCATCGGCGGCTCCCTTGCGGACCGGGACGTCTTCCAGCAACCGCTTGACGATCGAGTCGCTCGACTCGCCGGCGGCCTGGGCGTTGTAGTTGATGACGATCCGGTGGCGGAGCACGGGCCGCGCGACGGCCTGGATGTCGTCCACGGAGACGCTCGGCCGACCGCCGAGCGCCGCGCGTGCCTTGGCGGCGAGGATCAGCGACTGCCCGGCCCTCGGCCCGGCGCCCCAGGCGACCCACTGGCCGACGTAGTCCGGGCCGCCGTGGTCGGGGCCGCGTGTGGCTCGCACCAGGCCCATCGCATAATCGATGCAGTGGTCCGAGACGGGGACCTTCCGGACCACGCGCTGCAAGGCCGCGATCCGCTCGCCGGCGATCAGCGGGACGATCTCCTGCGTCTCGGCGCCGGTGGTGAGCCGGTAGATCCGCCGCTCCTCCTCGGGGGTCGGATACGTGATGTAGATCTTGAACAGGAAGCGGTCGAGCTGCGCCTCGGGCAGGGGGTAGGTCCCCTCCTGCTCGATCGGGTTCTGCGTGGCCAGGACGAAGAAGGGGTCGGGCAGCGGGTGGCGGTGCCCGCCGGCGGTGACCTGGCGTTCCTGCATCGCCTCCAGGAGGGCGGCCTGCGTCTTCGGGGGCGTCCGGTTGATCTCGTCGGCCAGGATCAGGTTGGCGAAGATCGGCCCGGGGACGAACCGCATCTCGCGGGCGCCGCTGGCCCGGTCCTCGTAGAGGACCTCCGTGCCGGTGATGTCGCTGGGCATCAGGTCGGGCGTGAACTGGATCCGGTTGAAGTCCAGCGAGAGCGATTGCGCCAGCGAGTGCACCATCAGCGTCTTCGCGAGGCCGGGGACCCCTTCAAGGATGCAGTGCCCGCGGGCGAAGACGGCGATCAGGAGCTGATCGACGACGTCGTCCTGCCCGACGATCTGCCGGGCGATCTGCTCGCGGATCTGCTGGTGGGCGTGGCGCAGTTCGTCCAGCTCGGCGAGGTCGATCTCTTCGGCCGTGGTGCTCAAGATCGCGCCCTTTCTTATGGCTTATCGCTGGAACACCGGGAGGTATTTGTAGGGGAGCTGCAGGATGATGACGGCGATCGAGGTGCCGTAAATCTGCCCGATCCCGTCGCCGTTCCACGACCCGTCGGGCGCCTGCATGGCGATCAACTGGTCGCGGGTCTTGGGGAAGTAGGCGTCCCAGTATTGGTCGCCGGCCATGTAGAAGCCCTGGGAGGCGTACAGGTGCGCGTAGAAGGCGTGGCCGCCCCCCTTGTTCCACTCGTCGTTGGCGCGGAACTGGTCCCAGACGTATTTCAGGCAATCCGTCGCGATGGCGCTGTCGAACTGGCCGGCGTTGTAGAGGGTCGCGACGGCGGCCGCCGAGATGGCGAGCCTGGGCCCTCCCCCGGAGCCGAGGGAGTACAGGATCCCGCCCTCGGGGGTCCGGCAGCGTTCGAGGTAGCGCCCGGCCTCCTCGATCACTGCCCTCGGGACCAGGAACCCCGCGTTCTGCGCGGCGCGCAGGGCCTGCACCTGGGTGACCGTCACCGACCCCTCATCGCCCGACCCGGGGACGTACGTCCAGCCGCCGTGGACGCTCTGGCCCTGGCTGGTGAGCGTCACCGCCTTGCGGATGGCGGCGCGGACCTGCTGGCGGAGCGATTCCTTGGTGATCATCCCGTAGACGGACGCGAGGAACATCAGGGCGAAGCCGTGCCCGTGCATGGGCATGCCGCTGTCCTGGCTCGGGCCGGTGAGCAGCCCCGTGGGGGTGGCGCATCGGACCAGGTACTCGACCGCCCCCTGCACGTTGCGCGAATACTTGCCCCGCGTCGGCGAGTTGCCGTGCGCCAGCAGCGCCGTCCCCGCCAGCGCCGTCATGGCCACCGGGTACGCCTGCCCGCCGCCGGTGACCCACGAGCCGTCGTCGGCCTGCTGGGCGGCGAGGTAGTCCAGCCCCTTGATGACGGCCCGGAGCGCCTCGGGCGTGACGTGCTTGGGGGCGACCTCCTTCTCCGCCGCGCGGGCGAGCAATCCCGCGCCCGCCCCGGCGGCCGAGGCGACCGTGCCGGCGCAGAGGCGCCCCAGGAACGCGCGACGGGTCCCCGGCCCACCTCCCGGCCGTTTGCAGTCGTATGTTTGGATTGTCATTTGTTCGGGGCCCGCCCGTTGCCCGCGGGGCTGGCATGGACCTCGAAGCGTACCAGCAGTTCCACCCGCACCTGGATATCCTGGAGCTTCGCGGCCTCCAGCCGCTTGCGAGGCCCCTCCTCGTCGGGGGTCGGGGGCCTGTCCGCGGGAACCAGGGCCTCGCGGACCGCCACGATCGGCCCGAGTTCGACGCGGCTCAACCGGGCCAGCCGCTCCGCCCTCGCCCTCGCGTCGGCGATCGCCTTCTCGTACGCCTCTTCCTGGAGCTTCTCGTAATCGTCGACGACGAAGCGGATCAATCCTTCGCCCGACTGGCCATAAGGATCGTACGGGTTGTAGTAGCGGCGATAGGGGTCCTGCTGCTTGCCGACCCGTGCGCCGGCGTCCTGGGCGACGTCGAGCAGCCTGGCGATCAGTTGCAGCAAGCGGTCTTCGTCCATGCCCCGGATGTTCGAGCACTTGATGACGAGCTTGCGCGTGAGTTGGACCTCGGTCTTGGAGTTCGACATGGACGGCATCCCGCCGAAGTAGGGATTAGCCATCATCCCCTTCTTGTCGACGAGGAGTCCGCGCTCCTCCACGGCGACATTGTCGAGCTTCAGCGCGGCGAAGGCGTCGCGGAGCCGGCGCTTGGCGTCGCGATACTTCACGATCGCGTCGGCGGTGATCTCCGAGGCGGAGCTGACCTCCAGGTCGATCTCCACGAGGTTAGGGCTGGCGGCGATCGAGGCCTTCCCCGCGACGGTCACGCCCTGGATATCCCCCCCCGCCCCCTGCCCGGACTGACCCATCGGGAAATATTGGGCCCGGGCCGGCCCGACGACGGTCAGGGCCAGGCAGAGGACGATGGCCGCGAGTCTCGACTCAGTCATTCGATGCCCTCACCTTCGTGGTCGTTGGATCGTCGACGTCGGAGACCGCGACCGCATCCTTGCGGCGTGGGTAGGCGGAGATCGTACGGTTGGAGACGGCCACGAGGAACCGGTCGGTCAGGAAGAGGTCGCCCCCGACCGCGCCCAGGTCGTCTCCGCGGAAGATCCGCCGGACGCCTCCCGACCGGGGATCGATCTCGAAGACGCCCCGGGGGGTCAGTTGCCAGATCCCGTCGGGACGGACCAGGACGCGCCCGTTCATGCTGCCGTCGGGGACGGGCGTCGCCCACAGCAGGACCCGCGTCTCCAGGTCCAGTGCGCTGATCTCGGGGCCGCCGAGGATGAGGGTCCGGTCGTCGCCGCCGAGCAACCGCGACGACTTCGCGATCGGACGGACCCAGGAGACTTTCATCCGGTTCGGCTCGACCGCGTAGAGGCGACCGGACTGCATCCCCTTGATCAGGAGGGACTCGCCGGCCAGGAGCGGCGGACCGCCGCCCGTCGTCGCCGCCTGGGATTGGTAGGAATCGCCGAACATGAAGAATCGGCCGCCCTGACCCTGGACGTGGTCCGTCTGGTAGCCGTAGCCCCAGTCGAGGGCCCCGGACTCCGCGTCGAGCCGCGCGAGCACGCCGACGTGGGTGTCGACGTACAGGGCCCCCGCTCGGAAGACCAGTTGCGGCTGGGCGGACGGCTCGCGGTAGCCGTAATAGGAGTACTGCTGGCCCTGCCGGAACGTCCCCACGTCCGTCTTCCAGAGCACCTTGCCGTCGCGGGGTTCGATCGCCAGCACAGTCTGTTGCGCCTGGCCCTGCTGCTGCGGGTTCGCCTGGGACTTGCCCGCGATGAAGAGCTTCCCGCCGGCCAGGAGCGGGGGGCCGGCCAGGTCGAGCCCGGCGTAATCGGGGAGGTCCGTGGATTGCCAGACGACTTCGCCCCCCGCGGCGCGCCGGCAGCTCAACCGGAAGGGCGCGAGGAAATTCGGCTCCTTGACGTCCCGCCCGAGGGTCCACAGATGTTCGCCCGAGGCGGCGATCGCGAACCGGCTCGGGTCCAGGGCACGGGCCTGATCCTGCATCGCGGAGACTTCGAGGTGGTGGAACGATGCGGACCGCCAGAGCATCTTCCCCCCCTCCAGGTCCAGGGCGAGGACATACCCGAGGTAGTTCGCGAACAGCCTCGTCCCGTCGATCGCCACGGCGGGGACGGCGGCCCGGAGGGGGTTGGCCCTCCACTGGGTGGATTCGGCCGGGGTCATGCCGGCCTCGACCGAGTCGGCGAAGCGGACCTGCCAGGCCGCATCCACCCGGCCGGAGACGTCCGGGCCCGCGTCGGCGGGGCGGGGCTCCGGCCCTCCCGCGTCCGTCGCCCGGGCCGTCTCGCCCAGGAGGCGCGCGAGGAGTTCGGCGGGCGACGCGGTCTCTCCCCCGACGGTCACCGTCTCGTCGGAATACCGGCCCGCCAGCTCGGTGCGAACCTGTTCGAGTTCGGACCGGCGCCCGGCGTGGGACAATGCCAGGGCCGCTTTCAGGGAGACCAGGGCGGGCGAGAGGTCGGTGTCGGGGCGGTCTCGGAGGATGGCGAGCCAGCAGTCGGCCGCGCGGTCGAAGCGCCCGAGTTCGAAGTAGAGGTCTCCGAGCCGATCGGCGGCATTGTCGCCGACGGCCGAGACGAAGTAGGCGGAGTAGACGCGTTCGAGGTCCTTCAACTCCGACGCGCCTTCGGCCCCCTCGAATAGCTTTTTCGCCTCGGCGTCGTAGAACAACCGATAGGCGGCCTGGCCCTCGGGCGGCAGCGCGGTGAGGACGGTGCGGCGTTTGCGCGCGACGGGGATGATGAAGCCCCCCTCGCCGTCGATGAACCGGAGGGTCTGCGCCTCGGGGATGGTGTAGAGCGCCTTCAAGGCCCGCTCCCACGCGCCGCGACGGCCGAAGCGATCGAAATCATCGATCGCTTCCTTCACCTCGGTGGATGCCGGCGGCATCTGCAGGGGGCGACCCGGCTGGTCGTTGGAGACCTTGCCTTCCTTCTCATCGTCCTTGGCCTGGCCGCGGGCGAACGACGCGAGGAGCGAGAGGATCAGTACCGCCGAACGCATCACGGTCATGTCACCTCATCTCATCGGGAAAGAGGTCGCGGGGCGGGCGACGTTCCTCCGTGCGATCACCGATGTTCGGGGTGTCGAGGGTCGAATCGCTCGGTTCGGGACGGCCATCTCGATGCGATGATATCGAGGGCGCGGGCATGGCTTCAAAAGACACTTGTAATCGACCCGTTTGCCGGTTGCAAACGAATTTCTCCATAGATGACCCGATTCTGAAGTCGTCGTCGATGCCCGAATCCCCCGCTCACTTGCTCCCCCTCTGCCTTTTGGGATACCCTCACGGCACGGCACGGCACGGCGGCCGGCGAGAGATCGCCAGATCGAGACGAGGACGGGACGTGGAAATCTGGGACCTGCACTGTCACCTCTCCGGGGTCCCGGGCCGCACGCCGGACGAGCGCATGGTCCAGCTCGTCCGATACGCGGACCGCATGGGGATCGCCCGGCTCTGCGTCTACATGGGCATGAACTGGTCTTACGACCCGTCGCCGGAGGAGTTCCGCAAGCAGAACGACGAGGTGCTGCAAGCCCTGAGCCACTGGCACGACCGGGCGTTCGGGTTCGTGTACGTGAACCCGAAGCACGTCGATGCGAGCCTGGCCGAGATCGACCGCTGCGTCCGCGACGGCCCCATGGTCGGCGTCAAGCTCTGGGTCGCCCGCCGCGCCAACACCCCCGAGCTTGACCCTATCATTGATCGGGCCGCGAAGCTGAAGGCCGTGATCTTCCAGCACACGTGGCTGAAGGTCGGCGGGAACCTACCGGGCGAATCGACCCCCATGGACCTCGCGGTGTTGGCGGCGCGGCACCCGGGGGCCATGCTCATCTGCGGCCACACCGGCGGCGACTGGGAGCGGGGGATCCGTGCCGTCCGGGCGTACCGGAACGTCGCCGTGGACCTGGCCGGCGGCGACCCCGTGGCCGGTATCACCGAGATGGCCGTGCGCGAGCTGGGCGCCGAGCGGGTGATCTACGGGAGCGACGCGGGTGGCCGGAGCTTCGCCACGCAGCTCGCCAAGGTCCACGGCGCCGACGTCCCCGACGAGGCGAAGCGGCTGATCCTCGCGGGCAACCTCAAGCGCCTCCTCGGCCCGATCCTGAAGGCCAAGGGGGTGCGGTCATGACCGGGACCGGCCGGATCATCGACGTGAACGTCAACCTCTCGCGCTGGCCGACCCGACGCTTCCCCCTCGACGAGACGACGAGCCTGGTGGCGAAGCTCCGCGAGCACGGCGTGGCCGAGGCCTGGGCCGGGAGCTTTGACGGCCTCTTCCACAAGGACCTGGCGGCCGTCAACGCGCGCCTGGCCGGCGAGTGCCGCGAGGCGAAGGGCGTCCGCCTCGTCCCCTTCGGGTCCGTCAACCCGCTCCTGCCCGACTGGGAGGACGACCTGCGGCGGTGCGCGGACGAGCACCGGATGCCCGGCATCCGCCTGCACCCGAACTACCACGGCTACGCGCTCGACCACCCGGAATTCGCCCGGCTCCTGGGCCTCGTTGCCGCGCGCCGCCTCGTCGTCTCGCTCGCGCTCGTCATGGAGGACGTGCGCATGATGCATCCCCTCCTCCGTGTCCCCCCCGTGGACCCGGCGCCCCTCGCAGCCCTCATCGAGCGCACCCCGGGCTTACGCCTGGCCCTCCTCAATGTGCCGGGCACTCTGCGCGGCGAGGCGCTGGAGAAACTCCTCGGGGCGGGCGAGGTCTATGTCGATATTTCCATGATCGAGGGGGTCGGCGGCGTGGCGAACCTCCTCGAAGGGATCCCCCCCGGGCGCGTCCTGTTCGGGTCGCACGCGCCTTTCTTCTACTTCGAGGCGGCACTCCTGAAGCTCAAGGAATCCACCCTGACGGAGCCGCAGGTCCGGGCGGTGCGGGAGGAGAACGCCCGCCGCTTGCTCCCGTCGAAGCCTTGACGGCGGGTATGACCACGGATAGATCTGATGTCCGAACGGAAGCCTCCGCTCATTGCGGAGCGGAGCGACTGCGAGAGGGTTAAGATCGCGTCCTGTGACAATCGTAATAACTGTAACGGGTCATGACATCGCCGGACTCGCCGGTTTCTGATCCGAGGAATAAGAACTTACAGCGACGCCCTTTCGTCACTGGGGATGTAGCGGCGAGACGTGACACTTGCATGAGAGGGTGTACGAGAAGGGGAGGCCGAGGCGGAAACGGGGACTGGCTCGAAGCGAAGCGCGTGCCTGTCCCCGTTTCCGCCGGGAAGGGGGACAGGCACCTGCGCCGTGCCGGCTCCGGAGCCAGTCCCCTTTCCCTCGGTTTGACGCTTCTCGTACACGCTCCGAGAGTTCGGCTCGTAGATCATTCCCGGAGCTTGAGCGATGGTCACGGCCCGTCCCTCCATTCAACGCCGACTGAACCTCGCCGATATGGCCATCTTGGTCTTGGCGACTGCGGTCGGAATGATGGCGATCCGCCACGACCTCCCGGGCCTGTTCGCGAGGCCCCAGTCCTTAGAGAACGGTCGCTGGGTCTATCGCTGGTCCCTGCCGGTCGCCCTGAGCAAGGCCGTCATTGGGGAAATTTGGCTGATGGCGTGGACGGCAGGGTGGCTCGTCCTTCAACTCCGAAGGCCGCGCCCCCGCCTCCGGCAACTGTCCCGTCAGCCGGGATTTCTCGCCTGTTTCTCGACGGCGGTTGTCACGCTCGTGTCGGGGCCTCTGACCCTGGCCGTCGTCGCTTCGAGCACCAGTGGAAGCAATGACTGGCTCGATCGCATGGTTTGGGGAGAATGGGTCTCCGCGCAAATTGGAGCGGCGGTGCTTGCCGGTTGGGCGGTGCTCGCGTTCAGTGGTCTTTGTCGCGTCCGGAGTGGCTGGTTGGATCGGGTGGGACAGATCATGGGGCTGATCTGGGTGGCGATGCTACCTGCTAATCTCGTGCATTTCTTCTGGAATAGCGGTTGGACGAATTAGGTAAAAGTGTAATGCCTGTTTTATGAACCGCGGGGTGGCCGGGACAACTTGTTGTCCCGGTCGCGCAGCGACAAGAGGCTTGAGCCCGCGCGTCGGATGGCATAGGCTCGGCACATGGTCACCAAGCGGACGTCCGACCGGGAAGGCCACGCCCACTTCATGACATTCTCATGCGACCGAAGGCGGTGGCCGCTCGACTGATCTCTCGTCGCTACGCGACCGGGAAGTCAATCGTCCCAACCGACCCGCGTCCGCACGGCCCGATGCCCAGCCCACCCCGGAAACAGCCCCACGGGAACCACCGCATGCGACCCCCCACGCCCTTGAAATTTGCGCGCGTGTTCGCCGCCCTCCTGCTCGCCGCCGCGGGCGGGGCCGCCCCGCCGGCTTCCGCGGCCGACAAGGAACAGGACGGCAAGGCCGGCGACGGATGGATCGAACTCGTCGGCTCGTCGGGGTTCGAGGCCTGGAAGACACCCACCACGAACTGGGAGACTGTCGGTTCGGCCATGCTGAAACCGGGCGACCCGAAGCGGCTGGAGGCCGCCCCGGGCGGCGGGGTCGTCTATAACGGGCCCGGCGGCCGGGCGGTCAACCTGGTCACCCGCGACGCCTACGGCGACGTCGAGGCCCACCTCGAATTCATGGTCCCCAAGGGGTCCAACTCGGGTGTGAAATTCGAGGGGGTGTACGAGATTCAAATCTTCGACAGCTTCGGCGCGAAGAAAGCGACGGCGAGTCACAGCGGCGGCGTCTACCCCCGCGCCGAGCTGTTGCCGAGGTATCGCCACATCGACGAGGGTTACCCGCCCAGGATGAACGCCTCACGCCCCCCCGGCGAGTGGCAGACGCTCGACGTCGTCTTCCGCGCGCCTCGGTTCGACGCCGCAGGAAAGAAGGCCGCGAACGCCCGGTTCGACAAGGTGGTCCTGAACGGTCAGGTCGTGCATGAGGGCCTGGAAGTCCCCTGCCCCACGGGGCACGTCTGGCGACAGGAGGAGCGCCCGAGAGGCCCGCTGTTGCTCCAGGGCGACCACGGCCCCGTCGCCTTCCGTAACGTCCGCGTCCGGCCGCTGCCGTGACCCGATGACCGGGGGACCCATCTCATGAGACCCGCCCGCCGATCCACTCGACGCGCCTTCCTCGCCGCCACGTCGGGAGCCCTGGGTGCGGGCAGCGTCCGCGGCCAGGAGGCGGACCGTCCCGAGGCCCCGGCGGCTCGCCTCGCCATCGAGGGGGGCGAGAAGGCCGTGAGCGAGCGATTGCCGCGCGTCGCCCGCTGGGGCGAGCCCGAGCGCGATCGCCTGAACGCGATGCTCGAGCAGGACTCGCTCTTCTACTGGAAGGGGCCGCAGACGACCGCGCTGATCGAGCGGTTCCGCCGGGCCTGCCCGCTCCCGCACGTCATGACCTGCTCGTCCGGGACCGCGGCCCTCCACATCGCGGTCGCGGCCGCCGGCATCGGGCTCGGTGACGAGGTCATCACCAGCCCCGTCACCGACATCGGTACGGTGATCGGCGTCCTGTTCCAGCAGGGCGTGCCCGTCTTCGCCGACCTCGTGCGGGACACCTATAACCTCGACCCCGACGACGTGGCGCGTCGGGTCACCCCACGGACCAGGGCGATCATCGCCGTCCACCTTGCCGGCAACCCCTGCGACATGGAGGCCCTCAAGGCGGTCGCGGACCGGCACAAACTCGTCCTCATCGAGGACTGCGCCCAGGCGTGGGGGGCTCGTCATCGCGGTCGGCCGATCGGCACGGCGGGGCACATCGCCTGCTTCTCGCTGCAGAATTCCAAGCACGTCACCTGCGGGGACGGCGGCGTCGTGGCCTCGGGCGACGAGCGCTTCGGCCCGCTCCTCCAGCGCTTCGGCGATAAGGGCTTCGACCGGCTCGGCAAGAGCGGCCTCTTCGAGTCCTTCGCCACGAACTACCGGATGAGCGAGCCGCAGGCCGCAGTCGCCGCCGCCCAGCTCGACCGCCTCGAAGGGATCGCCGCGAAGCGAGCGCTGCTCGGGGGCCTGCTCACCGAGGGGATCGCCGGCACGCCCGGCGTCGAGACGCATCGCGTTCACCCCGAGGACCGGTGCACGTACTGGTTCGCCATGATCCGCATCCGGCCGGGGGCGCTGCGGTGCGACCGGGCGAGGTTCGTCAAGGCCCTCGCCGCCGAGGGCGTCCCGGCCTCGGCCGGTTACATCCCCGCGCCCCTGTACGGGAACCCGGTCTTCCGCGAGCACGGGTTCTTCGCCGGGCGCTGGCCGGTGAAGGAGCTCGGGCTCACGTCGATGGATTACGCGAAGGTCTCCTGCCCCGAGGCCGAGGCCATCCTCGATACGGGCGTCCGCATCGTGATCCACGAGGGGATGAGCGAGGCCTATGTCCGCAGCATGGCGGCGGCCGTACGGAAAGTCGCCGGTCACTATGCCTCGTGAGGTCCTCGAATCGGGAGCCCCTCACCCGCCCTCCGGGCACCCTCTCCCGAGGGCGAGGGAAGCTTTGGGAATGGAAAGGGGGCTGCCCCGGGCTGGAGTTGCCTTGACAACTTAACCTCCGGCGGGGATGTTTGATAAGGATTAAATATCGACGCGGCACAGAGGTCTGCGATGCTGAAAATCTTCGGCGGCTCCGCCCGGGATTGCGACGGGGTCACCAGGCGTAGCTTCCTCCAGGCGGGGGTGCTCGGCCTCGGCGGCCTGACGTTGCCCGGGCTCCAGCGGCTCAGGGCGGAGGGGGCGGCGGACCGGGGGAAGAGCGTCATCCTCTTCTGGCTCAGCGGCGGCCCCGGCCACATGGAGACATGGGACCCCAAGCCCGACGCCCCGGGCGGGTTCCGCGGCCCCTTGGGCGCCATCCCCACGAGTGTCCCCGGGGTCCACTTCGGCGAACTCCTGCCCGAGCAGGCGCGGCGGATGGACAAGCTGGCGATCCTCCGGTCGGTCAACCACGGCACGGGGGACCATACCAAGGGCAATCACTGGATGCTCACCGGCCACGAAGGGCCGGCCTTCAACGCCCCGGATAACACCGTCCAGCGCCGGCCGTCGATGGGGTCGGCGGTGGCCCGGCTCGGCGGGGCGAGGCGCCCGGGCCTGCCCTCGTACGTTGCCGTGCCGAACCTGAGAGGGGGGACGGATAACCTCTTCCACTACGCGGCCTACCTCGGAGGCGCGGCCAACCCATTCGTCGTCGAGTCCGACCCGAACGACCCCAAGTTCCGGGCCAGGAACCTCTCGCTGCCCGGCGGCGTCACGCTCGAACGCCTCGATGACCGGCGCCGCATCCGGGAGGCGATGGAGGGCCTGCGCCGCGAGGGGGAACCGCAGCTGCGCGACCTCGACGCCTATTACGGGCGTGCCTTCGACATGCTCACGGGCAAGGCCGCGACTGCTGCCTTCGACATCGCCGCCGAGCCGCCCGCGCTCCGCGACCGTTACGGGCGGCACACCTTCGGCCAGAGCGCCCTGCTGGCGCGTCGCCTGGTGGAGGCGGGAGTCCCGTTCGTCACTGTCAACTGCGTGCCGTGGGATCACCACGGGACCGCGGACCGGCTCAAGACCGAGGAAGGGGCAAGGAAGCTCATCCCGCCGCTGGACCGGGCGGTCGCGGCACTGATCGACGACCTCATCGAACGCGGGCTGTACGATTCGACCCTGGTCGTGGCGATGGGCGAGTTCGGCCGCACGCCGAGGATGAACAAGGAAGGCGGCCGCGACCATTGGGGCAATACGTTCAGCGTCCTGATGGGCTGCGGGTCGATGCGGATGGGACAGGTGATCGGCCGCAGCAACGAGCGCGGCGAGTACGTCGTCGATCGGCCGATCAACCCGCAGGACGTCGCCGCGACCGTCTACCACCACCTCGGCATCGACGCCCGCCGCGTGATCTTCGACGACCGGGCCGGGCGGCCCACCTACCTCATCGACGGCGGCGACCCGATCCGCGAACTCGTCGGCTAGCCCGGCTCGGGCCGCACCCCACGACGCCAGGTCCAGGCCGGTGACCTCTCACGCGCCCCCGGTCGATCCAGCGGGACCGAGTGCAACCCGCGATCTTCGACGCGACTCCGTCCGATCGACGGGCGTACATGATTTCCGGCCTTCTCCGACTCACGAGCCCTGGCGCCTTCACGACCGACTACAATACGTCCGGCAGGGCGAGGAGAGGTCATCCATCTGCTCGTCCCATGATCTTTGAATCTGTTGAATGTCCCGAACCGGGTCCGGCCCGGGGGACGACACCTCGACATCGGGAGACCCGCCATGAGCACCGTGACCAACGACATGAAAACCGTGACCAACGACACGAAAACCTGGCCCGAGCTGGCCATCGGCCTTTATGACACCCTGACCGGCCGCGGGGCCGAGATCACCTACGACTTCGAGGACTTCGAGGTCCTGATCCCCAGTTGCGCGGGGCCCGACGCGACCCACGCCAAATGGAAGATGAACGGGATTATCAAGATCCGGACCCGCGACGACGTCAATAGCAAGGGCTGAACCCGATGGCCAGCGCCCTCGATGTGGTCGGCAATCTGATACTGGAGATGGGCGATGCGTCGGCTCGGGTCGAGGCCCGGGGCGACACGATCGACGTCGAGCTGCCGAGCCTCCGCGCCGGCTACTCGATCCTGAGGCGCTGGCCGGGCGGCCGGGGGCGTCGCGAAGCGATCCGACGCATCCACGAGGGCCTCATCGGTGCCGGGCTCGGGCTCCGCATCCGGGTCGGCCCCGAGGTGGTCGGTCGGCTCGGCGTCGGCGCCCGGGCCGGGCTCGCGTCGCGGCTCCTCGGCGTCGGCCCGCTGCAAATCCAGGTCGATGGGCTGCTGGCCTCACGCAGGCGGCCCGGTGGCCAACCGGAGCGATAGATGCCCGTCACGACCCAGCCGATCCTGATCACTGGCGCCAGCGGTTACATCGGCGGGCGTCTGGTGCCGCAGCTCCTGGAGAAGGGCTACCGGGTCCGTTGCCTGGCGCGCGACCCCCGCAAGCTCTCGGGCCGGGGGTGGGACGAGGACGATCGGGTCGAGATCGTCCGGGGCGACGTCCTCGACCGCGATTCCGTCCGCTCGGCCATGCAGGGCTGCGGCGCCGCGTTCTACCTCGTCCACTCGATGCTCGCCGGCGAGCGTGCCTTCGAGGACCACGACCGGGTCGCCGCCGCGAACTTCGCCGCCACGGCCGAGGGGGCGGGGCTGGGGCGGATCATCTATCTCGGCGGCCTCGGCAGTCGAACCGAGAAGCTCTCTCCCCACCTGGCGAGCCGCCACGAGGTCGGCGACGTGCTCCGGGCCGGCCGGGTGCCCGTCACCGAACTGCGGGCGGCGATGATCGTCGGTTCCGGCAGCGCATCGTTCGAGATGCTCCGCTCGCTCGTGTCGAAGCTCCCCCTGATGATCTGCCCGAAGTGGGTCGAGACGCGGACCCAGCCGATCGCGGTCCGCGACGTCCTGGCCTACCTGATCGGCTGCCTGGAGAATTCCGAGACCGCCGGGGGGACGTTCGACATCGGCGGGCCCGACGTCCTGACGTATCACCTGATGATGCTCCGGTTCGCCAAGCTCCTGGGCTATCGCCGCTGGATCATCACCGTCCCGGTGCTGACCCCGAGGCTCTCGGCCTACTGGGTCAACATGATGACCCCGATCAACGCCGGCCTGGCGTTCGCGCTGATCGAGAGCCTGGCATACGAGACGGTCTGCGAGGAAGGTCGGATTCACGAGCTGGTCCCGATCCCCCGGACCGGCTTCGACGACTCGTGCCGCTGGGCTCTCGACAAGGTGAATCAGAACGCGGTCGAGACCCGCTGGACGAACGCCAGCCTGCCGCACAGGGTCGAGCGCGCTTCGGTGCCCATCCTGGCGCCCGAGAACTGCCCGATCCGCGACGAGCAGCGGTTCGAGGCCGAGGTCCCGCCACTCGCGCTCTTCGACAAGATCCGGCGGATCGGCGGCGATGTAGGTTGGTATTACGCGAGCTTCCTCTGGAGGATCCGGGGGTGGATGGATCGCGCGATCGGCGGCGTCGGCCTCCGCCGGGGACGTCGCGACCCGGTCTCGGTCCGGATCGGCGACGCCATCGACTTCTGGCGCGTCGTGGACGTCATCCCCGGCCGCCGCCTCTTGCTCCACGCCGAGATGATCGTCCCCGGCGACGCCTGGCTCGAGTTCCGCGTCGAGCCCCGCGACGAGGGCCGGTCCGAGCTGATCCAGACGGCCTACTTCCGGCCCTCGCCGTTCTGGGGCCGTCTCTACTGGTATGCCTGTTTCCCCCTCCACTGGTTCGTCTTCCAGGGGATGGCCCGCAACATCGTGAGGGCCGCCGGTCGCGATGCCCGGCCCGAGGTCGCTCCCCAGCCGCAAGGGTCCTGATCGGCGGTTCGACGAGCCGCACCCCGACAAACCCGCCCGCCCTCATCACCTTCGAGAACGAGTCATGGAGGTTGCTCTGGGGGTGAGGGATGTGTTGACTACCGGCCGGTAGACTTCGCCAGTAACCTGAGTTGCTCAGGTGTCACGGGCCCGGCGGCCCGGGGGTGCGCGATGGAAAGCGGCAGGTCGTCGCCGTAGTGCGCCTGGAGCCTGGCGAGACGCCGCAACAGGTCCGCCACGCGGTCCTGCTGTGCCGGGTCGTCGGCAAGACTTCTGGTCTCATCCGGATCGGATCGCAGGTCGAACAACTGCGTGGCGTTTACTTCGGGGTAACGGATCAGCTTCCAGCGGGCGTCGCGCACCGCCCGCTGCTTCCCGAGGTACGCCAGCATCAGTTCCGGCCTGGCGGTCGTCGCCTTGCCGTCGAGCACCGGGCGGAAGCTCCGCCCGTCGATCTCTCCCGGGACCTCTGCCCCGACCAGGTCGCATACGGTCGGGTAGATGTCGAACAGGTAGACGAGGGCGTCGCTCCGGCCGCGCGTGATGCCGGGGCCGGCGAGCACTAGCGGGGCCTTCATGCTGTGATCGTAGAGATTCTGCTTGCCGAGCAGCCCGTGGCTGCCGACGGCGATCCCCTGGTCGGCGGAGAAGACGACGAGCGTGTTGTCGAGTCTCCCCGTGTCCTCGAGCGTCCGGATGAGCCGACCGATGTGGAAGTCGAGGGCGGTGACGGTGGCGTAGTATTCGCGCAGGGTCCGGCGGACGTCGCCGGCGGCCCGGGGCCACGGCAGGAGCTGTTCGTCGCGGACGACCAGGTCGCCGTTGTCGAACGGGTGGACGGGGAGGAAGTTCTTCGGCAGCGGGAGTCCGTCCGGGTCGTAGAGATCGACGTACTTCCTGGCGGCAACTCGCGGGTCGTGCGGGTTGCCGAAGGCGAGATACATGAAGACCGGCCGAGGGTCCCGCTTCGCCTCCAGGAAGGCGATCGCCTCGTCCACGATCTCCTTCCCCGGCTCGCCGCTCCGTCGCTCCGCGTCGTCATTCTTGAGGTACGTGTTGACCTCGAACTTCGCCTGGATCGGCGGGGCCGTGTTGCCGCGTTTGCCGTGGTGATAGGTGAGGTAGCCCGCGTCCTTCATGGTCAGCGGGAAGTTCGGCCCGTCGCCGGGGGCGAGCAGCCCCTTGCGGACGTTCGGCATCCCGGCCGGTGTGGAATCCTTCCACCGGAAGTAGGCGTTGCCGCTCAGCAGCATGTTCCGGCTCGGGGTGCAGACGGCGGCCGAGTTCCCGCCGAGGCAGTAGGCGTTCGTCATCGCGAAACCGCGACCGACGAGGGCGTCGAGGTTCGGCGTCCGCGCGACCGGGTTGCCGAGCGCGGCGATCGTGTCGGCGCGCATGTCGTCAGCGAGCAGGAAGATGACGTCCGGTCGCTTCGGGGTTTGGGCCCAGAGGGCCCCTGGACCGGCCAGGACGCACAGGAAGAGGAGAGACCATCGCATCGGCCCGGCCTCGAATCGGGTGTGTATTCGTCCGCACGACGGTGACGAAGGGCGCGCCGCAGGGGTCCTCCCCGTCGTCGTCGGCGAACCACGCCTCCCGCATGGTGTGGCCCGGGTCGGGAGGGCGGGGAGGTTGCGGTTCATGGCCCCTCCCGGGGTCGCCGGGTCGGTGGGAGCATCGCGGCGGGGGCGGCGGTCCGCTCCAGCTCCGAGGCGAGCGCCTTGCGGAGGCGGCCGAGCCGCCCCGAGTGCTCCGGTTCGCCGGTCAGGTTCCTCAGCTCGTCCGGATCGGAGCCGAGGTCATAGAGCTCTTCGGGCACACCGGGCCGGAGGTAGCGGACGTACTTCCACCCGTCGTGGACGACGGCCGTGTACCACGGCACCTTCTGGTAAATGGCTCCCTTCGCATCATCCTCCAGGACCTTCGCCACATCGTCGCCGAAGTCGTGTCCGGTGTGTTCGTACAGGCAAGGGTGCGGCCACTCCGCGGCGGGGTCCTTGAGCAGCGGGGTGATGTCGCGGCCGTGCAGGTCGCCCGGCGGCTCCACCCCGGCGAGCCCGAAGATGGTGGCGACCAGGTCCGGGGCGTTCGGCGTCTGCAAGCACGCCTTCCCGGCGGCGACCGTGCCCGGCATGGAGACGATCAGCGGAGAGCGGTAGCTGGCATCATACGGGGCGATCTTCATCCGCAGCCCGTGCTCGCCCATCGCGAACCCTTGGTCGGCGGTGTAGATCACGATCGTGTTCTCTAGTTGCCCGGTCTCCTTCAGGGCAGCGATCAACGCGCCGACGCCCTCGTCGATGGCCGGCACGCACTCGTTGACCTGCCGGACCCAGTCGGCGAACCCGGCCCCCTTGGCTCCGGCCTCGTCGCCCACCTTCTCCCCGCTAGGGCCGGCGACGACCTTCCCGTCGGCGGTCTGCCGCCACGCGAGAGTGTCCTTCAAATAGTCCGGCTTGCCGGGCCAGGGGCCGAGGAGGTCGGCCGGTTCGGGCACCTTCGCGCCTTTGTACGCGCCCTTGTGCCGCGCCGCGGGTTTGGACGGGCCGTGGACGCTCCCGTAACACAGCCACAGGAACCACGGCTTGGCTTCGTCCCGGTGCGCACCCTTGACGTATTCGACGGCCCATTTCGTGTCGTTGTCCGCCGGGTAGCCCTCCTGCCACGCCTCCTCGCCATTGAACGCGAGCAACCGATTCTCGTAATAAGCCCCGGCATTCTCCGGGTGCTTCGGCCGGTTCCAGACGATCTGGTAGTCCCAGTCCCGGCCGAACCCGGCGTCGGTGCCGGTGTGCCACTTGCCGATCTGGGCCGTGTGGTAGCCGTCCTTGCGGAAGAGCGACGGCCAGAACGGGCACTGCTTCGGGTCGTAGGTGCTGCCGGGGTACGGCCCGTCCATCCGCATCGACCGGATGCCGTGCGGGTGCCGGCCGGTGAGGATCGAGGCGCGCGACGGCATGCACCACGCGCCGAGGTACGCGCCGCGGAACCGCACCCCCGACCCGGCGAGCGCGTCGATGTTCGGGGTCTCTACCCACGGCCACGACTCGGGATAGCAGCCGACCGTCTTGTACGCCTGGTCGTCGGCGTAGATGAGCAGGATGTTCGGCCTCTTCGGCGGCTCCGCGGCGTGGGCCGCCGGGGCCGTCAGGAGGCACGCGAGCAGCAGAGACGATCGCATCGGTGTGCTCCCGGGCTTCGTTGCGCCTACTTCTTCCGCACGACGGTGACGAAGAATGCGCCGCAGAGGTCCTTCCCGCCGGCGTCGGCGAACCACGCCTTCAACCTGGTCCGACCGGCGGGCAACGTCGCGGTGAGTGTGGCACCAGTCGCCTTCGGGCCGGCCTTGGTCGCCGCCTCCACCCCGGCGATGCGGATGTTCGCCGCGGCGATCGTCGGGAATCCGGCGGTCATGAGCTTCGGCCTGTTGGCGGGCGACTTCGCGGACGGCTCGTACATGTCGCCCAGGGCGGCCTTCGTCTGTTCCGGCCACCGCCGCAGGGTGAACTCGTACTCGCCGGCCTCCTCGACGAAGATGTGCCAGTGGCCGCCGGTGGGCCCGCCGACCGCCTCACGGACGAACCCGGTATTGTCGGCGTAGATACCCTCCCAGTCGCCGCTGGTCAGTTCCACCACCGGTTGCGCTTCCGACCCGATGCTGATCGGGACGAAGTCGTCCAGGGTCGGCTTCAGCCCTTCCCACCACGCCTCGTAGTGGTCGCGCATCGCCTTCACCACGTCGGGGTGCCGGTCCGCCACGTCGGCCTTCTGCCCGCGGTCGGCCTCGACGTCGTACAGCTCCTCCCCCTTCACCAGCCGCCACCCTCCCCAGAGGATGCACGAGTCGAACTTCCTGGGGACCTGGCCGTACTGGACGACGAGCTTGCGGTCGGGGAGCTCCTCCTGCGTCCCCCGCAGCAGCCCGGCGAGGCTGGCGCCTTGGTAGAGGTCTTCGCCCTTGGCCCACTCCGGCTGGGGGATGCCGCAGAGATCGCACAGGGTCGGGAGCAGGTCGGTGTTTTGCGTGGGCGTGTTGATGTCGCGGGGCTCGCCGAGCTTCCCGTTCGGCCAGCGGACCCAGCAGGGGACGCGGTGCCCGCCCTCGTAGAGCGTCGTCTTCCCGGCCCGGAGGCCGGCGTTGTACGTCGCCACCCCGGCGGTCCCGCCGTTGTCGGTCATGAAGATGACGACGGTGTCGTCCTTCAGCCCTTCGTCCGCGAGGAACCTCTCCAGGTCGCCGAACCGCCGGTCGACGTGGGCGATCATGCCGAAGAACCCGGCCGGCCCCTTGCCCCGGTACGGCTTGACGTACTCGTCCAGCTCGACGTGCGGGGCGTGGGGGGCATTCGTCGCCAGGTAGCAAAGGAACGGCTCGCCCTCCCGCTTGCGATCCACCATCCAGGCCATCGCCGAGTCGAACCAGAAGTCGGTGCAGTGGCCCTTGAACCGCCGTTCGGCCCCGTTGTGGAAGTACCGCCCGTCGATCAGCGGCCAGTCGAACTCCGGGGACGAGTGGAGCTGCCCCCACCCGAGGTGGTAGGCGCTCTCCTGGAACCCCTTGTCGATCGGGCGGTGCGGGTAGGAATCGCCGAGGTGCCACTTCCCGAACTGCCCCGCCCTGTACCCGGCCTTCGCGAATCGGTCGGCGATGGTCGGGATGCCGGGCCGCAGGAACGTTCGCCCGGCGGTCACGGAGGTGGCCCCATTCCGGAGGGCCGCCAGGCCCGTGAGGAGCTGGCCGCGGGTCGGGGTGCACATCGGGGCGACGTGAAAATCGGTCAGACGCACCGACTCCCGGGCGAAGGCGTCGAGGTTCGGCGTCTTCAGGACCGGGTTGCCGGTGTACGAGAAGTCGCCGAGTCCCTGGTCGTCGGTCATGACGATGAGGACGTTCGGCCTCGCCGGGCCGGCGGCGTGGGCGACGGACGCGGTCAGCGTGGCGGCGAGCGCGAGGACTAGTCGGCTCATCTCGCGGCACCTCCGGCGGCGTGCTTCCGGGCCATCGCCGACAGTTCGTCGCGGACGGCGGCGTATTTCGGGTCGTCGACCAGGTTCCGGGTCTCGTCCGGGTCGGCCGCGAGGTCGATCAGCATCGCCCCGTCCTTCCCGCCGGACCACTCGGCGTAGCGGTACTTCGCCGTCCGGACCGCCACGCCCAGGTTCTTTGCGCTCCTGGCGACGGTGTACGCCGGGTGGTCCCACTTCGCCTTCGCGTCGTCGAGCAGCGGCTTCAGGCTGTGCCCTTCGATCCCGGCGGGCGGCTCCAGCCCGCAGAGTTCGCACAGGGTCGGGTAGATGTCGAGCGCCTGGACCGGGGCCGGGGCGGCGGTGCCTTTGCCCTTCGCCCCCGGGGCGACGACGATCAGCGGAACCCGCGTGCCGATCTCGAAGAGCGAGCCGTGCTTGGCCCACTTGCCGAACTCGCCGAGGTGGTATCCGTGGTCGCCCCAGAACACGATGACCGTGCTCTCGCGCAAGCCGAGTTTGTCCAGCTCGGCGACCACCCGGCCGACGTTCCAGTCGGTCCAGGAGGTGCTCGCGTAGTACGCCTGGAGCACCCTCCTCGCCTCGTCCTCGCTCGCCTCGCGGCCCATGAAGAGGTCTCCGTTCCCGGTGATCGAGACCTTCGGGAATCCCGCGGGGGCGGCCGGTGTGGCGGCGAACGTCCTGGGCAACGTGAGCTTCGCCGGGTCGTAGAGGTCGAAGAGCTTCTTCGGGGCGGTCGGCGGGCTGTGCGGCTTGGTGAACCCGCACGCCAGGAAGAACGGCCTGTCCTTGTACTTCTGGAGGAACCCGATCGCCCGGTCCGCGACCGCGTAGTCGCCGTGCGACTCGCCGTCGCCCTCCAGCACGACAATCCGGTCGGACTGTTTCCTGCGATCCTTGGGCGCGGCCTTCTTCGCCGCCTGGCCCTTGTTCCGGGCTTCCGCTCCCTCCGTCCACGACTGCGTGTCGTCGATCCCGCCGTGGAAGATCTTGCCGGTCTTGAGGGTGACGTACCCGTTGGCCTTGAAGTGTTCCGGGAGGGCGACCCAGTCCGGGTGGGCGGTGCGGAAGTCCACCGTGTTGTCGAGCACGCCGGTGGTGGTCGGATGCCGGCCGGTGAGGAGCGACGTGCGACTCGGGTTGCACAGCGGGTACTGGCAGAACGCCCGGTCGAACCGGACGCCGGCCTTCGCCAGTGCGTCGATATTCGGGGACTTCACGACAGGATGCCCATAACAGCCGAGTTCCGGCCGCATGTCGTCGGCCATGAGGAACAGCACGTTTTGCTTCCTCGGCGGGTCGGCGGCCCGAGCGGGTGCCGCCGACGCCAGGAGGAGAGCCGCAGAGATCACCAGACGCATCGGGAGTCCTCCGGTCACTTCGGGGGGGTGTTCTGTTTCCATCCGGCCGCGAGCCTTTCCGCCAGTTTCTCCACGACCTCCTCGTTCGCGGCGTCGCCCGCGACGTTCACGTCCTCGTCCGGGTCGGTCCGGTGGTCGTAGAGTTCGCGGGCCACCACCTCGGTGCCGTCCCTCTTCCGCCACTCGACATAGCGGTACCGGTCGGTCCGGATCGCGTACCCCATCAGCGGGACGGTCTCCTTGCCGCCGCGGGGGTACTGGCTGAAGGCGGCGGCCTTCCACGGCCTCTTCGGGTCGTCCAGCAGCGGGGCGAAGCTGTGCCCCTCCACGCCGTCGGGCTTCGGCAGCCCGCAGACCTCGGCCAGTGTCGGGTAGATATCCACGAACTCGACCAGGGCGTCGCTCGCCTTGCCCGCGGCCTCCTGGCCCGGCGCGCTCATCACGAGCGCCGCCCGGGTCGCCCGCTCGTAGTTCGTATGCTTACACCACATCCCGTGATCGCCCAGGTGCCAGCCGTGATCGCCCCAGAGGATCACGACCGTGTCGTCGGCGAGGCCCTGACCCTGGAGTGCGTCCAGCACCCGCCCGACCTGGGCGTCCATGTAGCTCACCGCCGCGTAGTACCCGTGGACCAACTTGCGGGCGGTCTCCTCCGGCACGGGGCCCGACTTCGGGATGTCGTGGTAGGCGCGTAACTCGCCCCCGAACTGCGGGGCGAACTGGGGGGCGTCCCTCGGCGGGTCGGCGGATCTGGCGACGGGCAGCTTGGCGGGGTCGTACAGGTCCCAGTACGTCTTCGGGGCGACGAACGGCAGGTGCGGCTTGGCGAACCCGACCGCCAGGAAGAACGGCTCGGGCTTGCCCTTGCGGGATTTCAGGACCTCGACCGCGCGGTTCGCAGTCCACCCGTCGTTGAGGTAGTCGTCGGCCACGTCCGGTGCCTCGATCGGCAGCCCGCGGGCCTTCGTCGCATCTCTCCCGTTGGCTTTCGCCTTCGCCTTCACCTCGCCGAGCAGTTTCTGCCCGCCGGGGCCGAAGCTGCTCCCCTTCGTCCCCTCCCAGGGGACGCTCCAGGAGGGTATGTCGTTGTAACCTGGGTGGTAAATCTTGCCGATCCCGTGGGCGTAATACCCGTTCTCCTTGAAGTGCTGCGGCAGCGTGATGATATCCGGCAAGGCCTTGCGGAAGTGCGTGACCAGGTCGTACACCCTGGTGGTGTCCGGCCGGCGTCCCGTCAGCAGTGACGTACGCGACGGGCTGCACACCGCCTGCTGGCAGTACGCCCGGGTGAACACGGTGCCTCGGCCGGCCAGCTTGTCGATGTTGGGTGTCTTGGCGTAGGGGTCGCCGGCGCACGCGAGCGCGGGCTTGAGGTCGTCCACCGCGATGAATAGCACGTTCATCTTCCGGGGCGGATCGGCGTGCGCGGCACCCGCGACGAACGCGAGCCCCGCCAGGGAGAGGACCAGTCGACTCATTGCGGCTCCTTCGGCTTCGGCCAGGGGTAATCGTTCATGCCCGCGGTGGCGTCCTTCGGGCCTTCCGGCAAGGTCTTCCGCCACGCCAGCAACCGCGCGCTCATCCGCTCGACCACGTCCGGGTTCCGGTCGGCGAGGTTGTTCAGCTCGCTCGGGTCGGCGGGGATGTCGTGGAGTTCCACCCGCGAGCGGTCCGGGTTCATCGACAATTTCCACTTCCCGTCCCGCATGGCGAGGATGGGCGACTTGTTGAGCACCGGGCCGGCGATGTGGAACCGCCACTCCCAGAACAGCGGGTTGGATCGCGGGGCCGGCCCGCCGACGATCACGGCCGAGCGGTCCTCGCCGTCGAGCGCGTGGCCCTCCGGGACTTCGACCCCGGCGAGCTTGCAGACCGTCGGCAGCAGGTCGGCCCCGCAGACGACCGACGAGTCGTCCACCCGACCGGGGCGGACGGCCGCCGGCCAGCGGACGAGGAACGGCACCCGGACCCCGCCCTCGTAGAGGCTCCGCTTGCGCCCGCGGAACGGGCCGGGGCTGCCGACCCCGCTGTGCCCGGCGTTCCTGACGAAGATCTCCTCCGGCCCGTTGTCCGACGAGAAGACCACAAGAGTGTTGTCGGCGAGCTTCAGGTCGTCGAGCCGCTTCATCAACCGACCGACCTGCGCGTCGAGGTCGGCGAGCGAGGCGTAGTAAATCTGGCGGGCGGACCTGTGCGGCACGCCCTCCACGCCGGTCGAGAACCGCTCGAACGGCTCCAGTTGTCCCTCGGTCGGGTTGAGGGTGGCGTGCGGCAGGAGTGCCCATATCTGCAGGTAGAACGGCCGGTCCTTGTTCGCCTCGATGAACTCGATGCCCTCGTCCACGAAGAGCGCCGTGGACTTGGCGCGGAAGAATGGGTCGTCGTTCTGCTCCCGCCAGGTGTTATCATTCGAGGTGGTCGCCTTCGACGTGTCGAACCCGTACCGGGCGGGCGACGGCGCGTCAGGCGAACTGCCGAGGTGCCACTTCCCGACGTGGGCGGTCGCGTATCCCGCCTCCTTCAGCAGCCGAGGCAGTGTCGGGGTCTTCGGGTCGAGGAACTGCGACATCCCGCGGGCCGTGTTCTGTCCCGGGGTGGCGTAGTGCCCGTGGATCTTGTGCCGGGCGGGGAACTGCCCGGTCAGGAAGGCGCATCGGCTCGGGGAGCAGACGGAGCCGTTGACGTAGAACTGCGTGAACAGCGTCCCCCCGGCGGCGAGCCGGTCCAGGTTCGGTGTCCGCGTGTCGCGGTTCCCGTAGCAGCCGAGGTCGCCCCAGCCGAGGTCGTCGGCCAGGATGAAAACGACATTGGGCCGGGCCGCGGGCGCGGCGGCGGCAGGGTCGACGAACACGGCCAGGACCACGGCCACGATGAGTGAGGGGCGGAACACCGTCGGGCTCCTCGATTCGGGGTGGGGATCAGGCGAGCAGTTCCTCGATGACCTGCCCGCCGAACTGCGAGAGCTGCTTGTACCGCCCGCCGTGGAAGTAGGTCAACTTGGTGTCGTGCAGGCCGAGGAGCCGTAGGATCGTGACGTGCAGGTCGCGGACGTGGTGGACGCACTCGACCGCCTCGGCCCCGGTCTCGTCGGTCGCCCCGACCGTGTGCCCGGCCTTCACCCCCCCGCCGGCGAACCAGACCGTCATGCCCTTCGGGTTGTGGTCGCGGCCGAACGCCTTGCCCATCCGGACCCCGTTGTCCGGCGACCGGCCGAACTCCCCGCACCAGACCACGAGCGTGGAGTCGAGCAGCCCGGTCCGCTTCAGGTCGGCGATCAGCCCGGCGATCGGCCTGTCGACCTGCCTCACCAGGTTGCCGTGGGCCTTCTCGATGTAGTCGTGGCTGTCCCAGGTGCCCGCGTACAACTGCACGAACCGGACCCCCTGCTGGACGAGCCGGCGGGCGAGCAGGCACCGCCGGCCGAACGCGTCGGTCGGTTCCTCGCCGACGCCGTAGAGCGCCCGGGTCTTGCCGTCCTCCTTCGAGAGGTCGAGCAGCCCGGGCACCCGGGCCTGCATCCGGAACGCGAGCTCGTAGCTCTCCATCCGGGCGGCGAGGTCGTCACGACCGGGCCGCGAGGCCGCGTGCTGCGTGTTCAGGTCCGCGAGCAGGTCGAGATTCGCCCGCTGGTGGTCGGGGGTCACCCCCGCGGGCGGGACGAGGTCGAGGATGGGCGCCCCCTTCGCCCGCAGCGGCGTCCCCTGGAAATCGGCGGGGAGGAATCCGTTGCCCCAGTTCGCGGCCCCGCCCTGCGGGTGACTCACCTCCGTCAACACCACGAACCCCGGGAGGTCCCGGTTCTCGCTGCCGAGGCCATAGGTCGCCCACGCCCCGACCGCCGGGTCGCCGCCGAACCGGTTCCCGGTGTTCATCTGATACATGGCCGTCGGGTGGTTGACCGAGTCCACCTGACAGCCTCGGTAGAAGCAGAGGTCGTCGGCGACCCCGGCGAGGTGTTCCCAGTTCGTCGCCATGTCCGCCCCGGATCGCCCCACCCGGGCGAACTTGAACGGGGAGGCGACGTAGTACCTGTTCCCGCCGGACATCGCCGACTGCATCCTGTCGGTGCGAGTGAACTCCTTCAGGTGCAAGTCGGCCAGCTTCGGCTTGGGGTCGAACGTGTCGATGTGGCTCGGCCCGCCCTCCATCATCAGGAAGATACACGCCTTCGCCCTGGCCGGGGCGTGCGGCGCCTTCGGGGCGAGCGGGCCGGCCGGGCGCTCCTCGCCCGCGGCGAGCAGCGCGGAGAACGCCACGCTACCGAGTGAGGTCCCGATTCCGTAAAGCGCTTCACGGCGTGTGAACATGAGGCACCTGGTGCAGTTGACGATTACCGGACGATCCCACGCGACGACTTCCCGCCCTTCCCGGATGCCGGGGCGTCGCGGCCCGCGGCTCGCGACCCGTTCCCCGCGACCCCCGTCAACGAGTCGCCCAGGTCGCGGCGAGACTCGTCGGCCAGTCCGACGAGTCGCTCGACCACATCCGGGTGCTCGTCCGCGACGTCCTTCGACTCGCCGGGGTCGGCCGACAGGTCGAACAGCGACAGCCCGATCGTCTCGACCCGGTAGCCGTGCCGGCTGGCGATGCCCCGGATTCCCGACTCCTCGATGGCGCCCGGCCTCATCTTCTCGTGGTTGGCCGGCTTCCCGTCTTTTCCCGGCGGGCCGTCCACCGTCAGGTATTCGTGCGGGACGTGCAGCTTCCACCGGACGCTCCGCACGGCGTGCAGTTCCGACCCGGAATAGTAGGCGAACGACCGTCGACCGGTCGCCCCATCCTTGCCGAGCAGGAGCGCCGACAGGTCCTCGCCGTCGATCCGCGCCTTCGGCAGTCCCGAGCCCACGAGCTTGGCGATCGTGGGGAGGAGGTCCAGCCCGGTGATCAGCTCGTCGCACACGCGCCCGGCGGGCACCTTCCCCGGCCATCGGGCGAGGAACGGCACCCGGACCCCGCCCTCGAAGGTGGTCAGTTTCCCCTCGCGGAGCGGGGCAGACGAGCCGGCGTGGGGGCCGTAGCTGAGGAATGGCCCGTTGTCGGACATGAACAGCACGAGGGTGTTCGCGTGCAGGCCATTGGCCTTCAACGCCTCGAGGATCTCGCCGACGGACCAGTCGAGTTCCTCGATCACGTCGCCGTACAGGCCACGGCCCGACTTCCCCCTGAATCGCTCCGAGGCGAAGATCGGCACGTGCGGCATGACATGCGGGACGTACAGGAAGAACGGCTTCGCTTTGTTCGCCCCGATAAACTCGACCGCCTTCTCGGTGAAGAGCTTCGTGAACTGCGACTGGTCCAGGTCGCGGGCGAACACCTCGTCATCGGCGAAGAGCGGCAGCGGGGGGATGCCGCGGACGGTCGGATGGAGCGGGCCGTTGTCGTTCGAGTACGGCAGGCCGACCCACTCGTCGAACCCGTTGCGGGTCGGGAAGAAGGCGGGACGGGTGCCGAGGTGCCACTTGCCGTAAAGGGCCGTCGCGTACCCCTTGGCCCGGCAGAGTTCCGGCAGCAGCGTCTCGTCCGGGTGGATCCCCGTGGTACTCGTGTGGTTCAGCGCGCCGGCCATGCCGATCCGGTTCGGGTAGCAGCCGGACAGGAGGGCGGCGCGGGACGCGGTGCAGACCGCCTGGGCGACGCAGAAATCGGTGAACCTCGTGCCCTCCTCCGCCAGCCGGTCCAGGTTCGGAGTGCGGACGTCCCTCGCGCCGTAGCAGCCGAGGTCGGCGTAGCCCATGTCGTCCGCGACGATAAGGATGACGTTCGGCGGCCGGTCCGCGGCGGCGACCGGGGACGCATTGAGGAGGGCGAGGGCAGCCAAGATGAGACGCATGATCCACTCCGGACGGGTCAACGGGTCATCGCCGCGAGGGCGGCGTGCCCGGGGGAAACTGCTCGTGTAGGGCGGCCTTCGCCGCCTCGAGTGCCTCGACCGACGGTGGCGCATCCACCCGGTTCATCGTCTCGTTGGGGTCGTCGCGGTGGTCGTACAGTTCCGCGGCGAGCAGCCGGCCCTCCTCCCAGTCCCGCCACTCGGTGTACCGGACGGCCGGCGTGCGGACGCTGTATCCCATCGCGTCGGGCACGCGCTTGGCGGTGCGGTCGAAGTACGCCGGCCGCGGGTGCTGGGTGAAGGCGGCCCCCTTGACCGCCTTCGTCACGTCGGCCACCGCCGGGGCGAGCGACACCCCGGCCAGTCCGGTGGGCGGCTCCACGCCGGCCAGGTCGCAGACCGAGGGGAAGAGGTCGAGCAGTTCGACCGGTCCGCCGGCGGTCTTGCCGGCCTGCTCGCACTTCGGCGGCACCAGCAGGAGCGGCACCCGAGCGTCCCGTTCGAAGTTGGAGGTCTTGCCCCAGAGTCCGTGCTCGCCCAGATGATACCCGTGGTCGCCGTGGAAGACGACCAGGGTGTTCTCGGTCAGCCGGTGCCTGTCGAGGGCGGCCAGCACCCTCGCCAACTGGGCGTCGAGGTAGCTGATGTTGGCGAGGTAGCCGTGGCGGATCTCGGCGGCCTGGTCGGCGGTGAATGTCATCTGCTTCGGGGGCACGCCGCGGAGTTCCCGGCCGTCGTGGAAGGCGAGCTCCGGCGCGGCCGTCGGCCGGGATGGGTCGAGCGGCGAGAGTGCGGCCCGGTCGTACAGGTCCCAGTATTTCCTCGGGGCGTTGAACGGCGCGTGCGGCTTCCAGAACCCGACGGCCAGGAAGAACGGCCCGTCCTTCACCTCGCCGAGCACGCGGACTGCCTCGGCGGCCACCCGGCCGTCGTAGTAGGCGTCGTCCGGCACGTCCCGCCGCTCGCACAGGGGCGCGGCAGTGTAGGTGCGGTCGAACATCCCGGCGGTGTTCGGCGGCAACGCCCCCTTCACCATCGGGAGGTCGTCGCCGTGGTTGGCATAATGCAGGAACTCGTCGGCGCTCCACGACCGGCGGTCGCCCTTCTCCTTGGTATGCCAGTTGTGGAAGATCTTGCCCACGCCGCGGGTGACGTATCCCCTCGCCTTGAACCACTGCGGCAGGGTGACCACGTCCGGGCTCGTCTCGCGGAAGTGGGTGCCGTTGTGCCAGAGGTGGAGGTCATCCGGCCGCTTGCCGGTCAGGAACGACGACCGTGACGGGTTGCAGAGCGCCTGCTGGCAGTAGGCCGCGGAGAACCGGACCCCGCGGCGGGCCAGGGCGTCGAGTGTCGGCGTCTCTGCCGGCCCGCCGTAGCAACCGAGGTCGGTGCGGAGGTCGTCGGCCACGACGTACAGCACGTTCAACTTCTGCGGCGGATCGGCCGCGGACGCGGCGGGCCCGACGGCGACCGCGACCACCGCGGCGAGGATCAGTCGGTCAGTCCACATGGGCGAACTCGTTGGCGTTGAAGAGCACGAGGCAGACCTCCATCAGCCCGCGGACCTCGGGGCCCACGTCGGCCGGGTGCACGTCCGGGATGAAGTCGGCGGCGGACGGGAGGATCTCGGTGAATGTGAACTTCTCTCCGGTGTTCTCCTCCACGGCCTCGCGGACGATCTCCGTCGGCCGCTTCGGCCTCTCGAACGTCAGGCCCTCGTGCCGCCCGGTCATCGCGGCCCAGTGCCGCAGGCACGCGGCCCGTTCGCCGTCGGACGGCGACCGGCCGAAGGCGAGCCGGAACGCGCGGACGATCGCCTCTCCGGGCGTCTTCGTCTCCCGGACCATCCGGGCGGCGAACGCCAGCGCCCGGGCGCGGGTCGCCTCGCCGTTGAACAGGGCGAACGCCTGTGGGGCCACGGTCGAGACCTCGCGGCCCTCGCAGGAGAGGTCCGAGGGCGGGGCGTTGAACACCTCAAGGAGCGGGTCCCGGACACCCCGGAGCTTGAGCGCATAAAGCGTCCGGCGGTGTCGCTGCTCGGGACGGGGAGACGGCTCCCACGCCGGGGCGAAGGTGCCCATCACCTGCCGAGGCTGGAGGGCCACGTCCGGGTGGATCGCGGGCCGGACCGGGATTCCGCCGACCGTCGAGTCCAGCTCGCCGGACACCGCGAGCATGGCGTCCCGCAGTTCCTCGGCGGTCAGCCGGCGCGGTGGGAAGACGGCGTAGGTGGCCCCCGCCGGCTCCTTCGCCGCGACCGCGACCGGGTCGGGGTGCCGGGATGATCGACGGTACGCCCCGGAGGTGAGGATCAGCCGCTGGAGTCTCTTGACCGACCACTCCCCCTCGACGAACTCGGCGGCCAGCCAGTCGAGCAACTCCGGGTGGGTCGGCTTCTTGCCGGTGGCCCCGAAGTTGTTCGGGTTCCCGGCGAGCGGGGTGCCCATCGTCCACTGCCAGATGCGGTTCGCCATCACCCGTGCGGTGAGCGGGTTCTTCGGGTCCGCGACCCAGTTCGCCAGGGCCTTCCTCCGGCCGTCGGGCGTCCCTGGGATCGCCGCGTCGCCGGCGGCGCTGAGGACGCCGGGCGTCAGCGCGTCCTGCGGGCTGAAGGGGTCGCCGCCGGCGAGGATATGCGTCACCTCCAGCTCGCCCGAGTCCGGGCGTTTCGGGAGTCGGAACGGGGCGGAGATCGCCTTCACGTCGGGCGTGCGGCCGCTGTACACGGAGAGGGCGAACGGCTCGTACCGGTCGTACTCCCACCGGAGCCGTTCCAGCCCCTTGCGGGCGATCCGCTCGAGACCCAGGTCGGCCGGGGTGAGGAACTCATGCCGCGGCGGCTTCTGCCCTTTCTTTTCCGGGTTCGCCGCCTCCCACCCTGCCCGGGCCGCCGACTCGATGCCCTGAATCCGTTCGAGCTCCACCTCGAACCGCACGCGCCGAGCGTCGAGGTACTTCCTCTCCCCGAAGCCCGCGGTGGTCTCCGCCTCCAGCAACGGCGCCGGGCGCTCGGCCAACTGGGTGGTCGCGAACGTCGCCTGGATGCGGTAGTAGTCTCGGGTCGGGACGGGGTCGAATTTGTGGTCGTGGCACCGGGCGCACTGGAGCATGTGCCCGAGGAAGACCTGCCCGACCGTATCGGTCACGTCGTCTAGGAACCTTTGACGGGCGATCTTCGCCACCTCCATGCCGGTCAGTTCCCACGGGCCCATCCGCAGGAACCCGACCGCGGCGAGCATCTCGGGGTCGGCCGGGTCGATCTCGTCGCCGGCGAGTTGCTCGCGGACGAACCGGTCATACGGCTTGTCGGCGTTGAAGCTCCTCACCACGTAGTCGCGGTATCGCCAGGCGCCCCCGCGTTCGTAGTCGTTGGCGAGCCCGGCCGAGTCGGCGTACCGGGTCACGTCGAGCCAGCGGCGGGCCACCTGCTCGCCGTAGTGAGGGGACGCCAGGAGTCGGTCGGCCACCTTCGCGAACGCCCGGTCGTCGGGGTCGGGGTCGGCGACGAAGGCGTCGATCTCGGGCGGGGTCGGCGGCAGGCCGATCAGGTCGAACGTGACCCGCCGGATGAGCGTGCGGCGGTCGGCCGGGGCGGCGGGTTCCAGCCCGAGTGCGTCCAGGCGGGCACCGAGGAAGGCGTCGATCGGGTTCGGAGACCCCGCGACCTCCGGCACGGCCGGCTTTCGGAGCGGCTGATACGCCCAGAGGTCTTCGGGCTTGTACGTCCGGTTCGTCCAGTCGGGGGAGAGCCCGCCGCTGGTCCTCACCGTCGCGCCGGCCGGTCTCGCGGCATTCACGAGTTCCGCGACCCGCCCGGTCGACGGCCACGGGGCACCGCCGTCGATCCACCCCCGGATCGCCTCGACATCGGCGTCGGTGAGCTTGTTGTTCTCCTTGGGCGGCATCTCGGAGAAGTCGGCGTCCGTGCGGTTGACGGCCTTAAAGAGGGGGCTCTCGGCCGCATCCCCCGCCGCGACCCCGGGCGTACCGCTGTCGCCGCCCTTGAGCAACGCCGCCCGCGAGGTCAGGTCGAGCCCGCCCTTGATCCTGGCCGCCTCCTCGCCGTGGCAGGCGAAGCACTTCGCCTTCAGCACCGGGAGCACGCGAGTGGCGAAGATCGCCTCCGCGTCGGCGGGTTTGGAATCGATGGCGTAAAGGGGCCCGGCCGCGACGAGGAGCACGATGATCGCGGGGAGAGTGTGCAGCAATCGGCTACTCCTTCTTCTTCGGCGGGCGGACCGGCCACGGCTCGACGTGCGCCCGGCTCGCCCAGGCGTCGTACTTTGCGGACAGGGCCTTCGCCTCTTCGGGGTGCTTCGCCGCCAGGTCGGTCCCCTCGGTCCGGTCTTTCGACAGGTGGTACAGTTCCCACGGCCCGGCGTGCTTCGCGACCAGCTTCCAGTCGCCGGCCCGAATCGCCCGGTTGCCCTCATGTTCCCAGAAGAGCGCCTCCCGGTCGATGGGCTTGTCGGCGAACGCGGGGAGGAGGCTCTCTCCCTCCGGCGGGGTGATTGCCCGGTCGCCGACGGTCGCCGGGTACGCCGCCCCGCCCACCTCGACGCACGTGGCCATGACGTCGATGACGTGCCCGACCTGCGTGCGGAGCTCGCCCCGGGCCTCGATGCCGGCCGGCCAGTAGACGATCAGGGGGGTCGATATTCCCCCCTCGTGACAGTCGTGCTTGTACCCCCGGAACGGGGTGTTGCAGGCATTCGCCCAGCCCGACCCGTAGCTGTGGTAGGTCCCCGGTCCGCCCATCCGGTCGAGCTCCGCGCCGGAGTGCAGGACGTTCCTCGGCCCGGAGGCCCCGTCGAACCCCCACGGGTCCCACTCGGCACAGGCCCCGTTGTCGCTCAGGAACAGGACGAGTGTGTTCTCAAGCTGCCCGTTCTCGCGGAGGTCGTCCACCACCCGGCCGATGTTCCGGTCCATCCGGTCCACCATCGCCGCGTACACCGCCATCCGACGGGTGAGGTCGGCCCGACGGTCGGCGGGGAGCGCGTCCCAGGCCGGATTCTCGCCGGTCCGGTAGAAGTCGTCCCGGGTCTCGAACCCCGACCGCGGCGAGAGCGGCCACTTCGGGTCGATCAGCCCGAGCTCCCGCATCCGGCGATACCGCCCTTCCCGGAGCTTGTCCCACCCCTCCGCGTAAGTGTCCTTGTACCTCGCGACGTCCTCGGCGCGGGCATGGAGCGGGAAGTGCGGGGCGGTGTACGCCAGATAGAGGAAGAAGGGCCGGTCCGGTGTCTTGCGGGCGTCGGCCAGGAAGTCGAGGGCGTGGTCGGTGATCGCGTCGGTGGCGTAGAACCCGCCGACCGGGTAGGTCCGGGCCGGCCTCCCGGCCGGCAGCCGGACGTACGCCTTCGGGTCCCAGAAGGAGCGGAAGCCCTCGATCATCCCGAAGAAATCCTCGAACCCGCGGTCGACCGGGGTGGGCGCCCGCTTCGGTCCCTGGGCGAGGTGCCACTTGCCGCACATCAGGGTGCGGTAGCCGGCCGCCTTGAGCACCTCCGCGACGGTGACGGTGTTCGGCTGGAGGGTCCCGCGGTAGCCGGGGACTCCCCGGTCCTCGGTCATCCCGCCGACCCCGGCCTGGTGTGGGTAGAGGCCGGTCAGGAGGCTGGCCCGGGTCGGGCAGCACCGGGTGCCGTTGTAGAACTGGGTGAACCGCAACCCGTCCTTCGCCAGGCCATCCAGGTTCGGGGTCCGGATCTCCCCGCCGTAGCATCCGAGGTCCGAGTACCCCATGTCGTCGGCCATGACGAGCAGGATGTTCGGTCGGGTCCCCTCCGCCGGGGCGGGTCCCGGGAGGAGCAGGGCGGTCGCGGTCGCCAGGAATAGGGTCCGGGTCACGGCTTCACCTTCTCCTTATTCTTGGGCCGGGGGTCGGGGAGGGTCCGCTCCGTCTCGAGCCCTTCATCGCCCTGTCCCTTCATCCACCCGTCGAGGTCGGCCCGGAGCTTCGCGAGGGTCGCGGCGTGGGCGGGGTCGGCGGCCAGGTTCTTCCGCTCATACGGGTCGGCCGTCAGGTCGTACAGCTCCTCGGCCGCGCGGGCGTGATACCGGCGGATCGCGGCGGCCGCCGTCGGGTCCGTCTTCGCCTTCTCCACCCACGAGTCCCAGTAGTCCCGCCCGTCCGACCCGGCCGCCCCCCTGTCCACGTGCGTGTGGTGTTCGGAGGTCGGGTCGAGGTTGCGGATGTATTTCCAATCCCCGGTCCTCACCGCCCGGAGCGGGTAGCGGTTCATGTCCCCGTCTCCGCTGTGGGTGGCGAAGACCCGGTCCCGGTGGGCGGCCTTTTCCCTCCGGAGCACCGGGAGGAACGACCTCCCGCTGATCTCCCCCGGCTTCAGCCCGGCCGCGGGGGGCGAGCCGCCGGCCGCCTCCAGGCAGGTCGGCAGGATGTCGATCCAGCTCACCAGCGCGTCTGAGGTCGTCCCCGGCTTCACGCGACCGGGCCAGGCCACGAGCAGCGGGGTCCGGATGCCGGCGTCGTAGCCGTTCCACTTGCCGAAGGGGAACTGCGACCCGTGGTCGCCGGTGAACAGGAACAGGGTGCCGTCCCCGAGGTGCTCTCTGGCCGCGTCGTAAATCAGGCCGAGGTCCCGGTCGGCGCTGGCCACGGCGGCGGAGTAGCGGGCGAACGCCCGACGGGTGGCCGGGGTGTCCACGAGCGTCGGCGGCAGGGTCAGGGCGGCCGGGTCGTAGGCGGTCGCCTCGGGCCACGGGACGTGCGGCCAGTTGGTCCCGACGAGCAGGCACAGCGGCTTGCCGGGCTCTCGCCCTTCGAGCCACCCGACCGCGGCCTCGACGCAGTCGTCCTGGTGGTAGTTGAAGTGGCCGACGTGGTCAAACCCGTAGTCCCTCACCTGGGCGTAATGGGCCACCTTACCGATCGCCGCCACCTCATACCCGAGGTCGCGGAAGTAGGCCGGCCACTTCCTCACGTCGGCCCGGGGCCGGCTGTGGTTGAGCATCGCCCCGTTCCGCATCGGGTCCAGCCCGGTGAGCAGGGCCGCCCGGCTGGGGGCGCATGACGGGGAGGCGACGAACGCGTGTGTGAAGGTCATCCCGGCGGCGGCCAACCGGGCCATGTTCGGGGCGCGGACGTCCTTCCCCCCGTAGACCGGACAGTCGGCCCACCCCAGGTCATCGGCGAGGAAGACCACGACGTCCGGGCGGTCGGCGACCGGGACGGACGGGACGACCATTGCCAACACGGCGGCCGTTGAGAGCCAGTTTCGCATGACAAGACTCCCGGCGTCGGCATGCAACCGCGGGCCCTACAAGCCGGCCGCGGACGTTCAATCTGACCACCCGACAGGCCGGACGCCCGGGCCCGGCCTGCCCGGTCGGGCCATGGTACGCTATACGCTGGAGGAGGTGTAGCGAGTGCGTCCGGGTCGCCTCCTTTCGCCCGGCCAGATACCCGGCTCGGGCCGCGCGATTGGACTCGGCCGGCGGAGTGACCGGTCGCGGTGTGGCGCGGGATGCCGTACGATCGCCGGGAGAGGTATCCGGTCCGGATGGAGTTCTTCGTGTTCCGGGCGGCCGGCCAGGATGCTCGCAAACGGTGGTCGGACCTGCGACACTTCCCGACTCGCAATCGAGCCGAGTTCCGGATACCCCGCGAGTCCACCAAGGAGAGGAACTCCGCGACACTTGCGGGGTTCTCGCAGTCACGGTTATCGCCCCGAGCCGCCAGCCGCGGAGGACACCATGCGTTTCGCACTTCTCGCCTTGGCCATCGCCGTCTCGACGCTCTCCCCGACGGCCCGTGCGGCCGACCCACCGAAGCCGCCGTCCCGGCCGAACGTCCTGTTCATCGCCATCGACGATCTGCGCGACTGGGTCGGGTTCCTGGGAGACGGCCAGGTCAAGACCCCGAACCTGGACCGGCTCGCCGCCCGTGGGGTGACGTTCACCCGGAGCTACTGCGCCGCCCCGGTCTGCAACCCGTCCCGCACCGCCCTGATGAGCGGGCTTCGGCCCGGGGCGACCGGGGTGTACGACAATGGCGACGACTGGCGAGCCACCCCGGCGGCGAAGGCGGTGAACCTGACCCAGCACTTCAAGGCCAACGGGTACTACTGCGCCGGGGCCGGGAAGATCTACCACGGCGCCTACCCACCGCCGGCCGACTACTGGGACGACTTCGCCAAGGGCGGGGCCGCAGAGGGGGGCGCCCCGAAGGCCAGGAAGGGCAAGGCCGCCGAGGAAGGCTGGGGCTACGGCAATTTCCGGATCGGCCCGCTGTCCGGCGGGGACGAGGGGATGCCGGACTACCGGACCGTGAGCTACTGCCTGGACCAGCTGCAGACGAAGCACGACAAGCCACTCTTCCTGGCCTGCGGGCTGCACAAGCCGCACCTCCCCTGGCAGGTCCCGCAAGAGTATTTCGACCTGTACCCGCTCGATACGATCCAGCTGCCGACGGTCAAGGAGGACGACCTGGCCGACGTCCCGCCGCCCGGGATGAAGATGGCCCTGCGGAGCGGCGACCACGCGAAGATCACCGCCGCGGGCAAGTGGAAGGAGGCGGTCCGGGCGTACCTGGCCACCATCTCCTTCTGCGACGCCATGGTCGGCCGGCTGATCGATGGGTTCGACAAGAGTCCCTATCGGGAGGACACCGTGATCGTGCTCTGGAGCGACCACGGCTGGCACCTCGGGGAGAAGGAGCACTGGCGGAAGTTCGCCCTTTGGGAGGAGGCGACCCGGTCGCCGTTGCTATTCGTGGCGCCGGGGGTGACGAAGCCAGGCTCGGTCTGCGAACGGCCCGTCGACTTCATGAGCCTCTACCCGACGTTGTGCGACCTCTGCGGGCTGGAGACGCCAGGGCACGTCCGGGGCAAGAGCCTCCGGCCGCTCCTGGCCGACCCGAAGGCGGAGTGGACCGACCCGGCGGTGACGACGTACCTGTTCAACAACCACGCCGTCCGGACGGAGAAGTGGCGGTACATCCGCTACGCCGACGGCGCCGAGGAGCTGTACGACCACGAGTCCGACCCGCGAGAGTGGACGAACCTGGCGGCCGACCCGAGATATGCGGCCGTGAAGAAGGATCTCGCGGCCAGGTCGCTGCCGGCCGAGAACCGGCCGGACGCCGGCCGTAGCCAGGAGTAGAAGTACTGAGCCCATCCGCCCGGAGGCTCGCGGCATCGTCACCTGGCGTAGGGACAGAAGACCACCGCAACCGACCGGGAAGGGGGTCACCTTCGTCGAAGGTCAGGATCGGGGCGGCGTCGGCCGGTCGGCTCGCGAGCAAGGCGCCCAGGAGCCCGAGCGGGAGGGGGGAATCCCGGCGGAGGCCTGTCTGGCCCTCCGCCCCGACCTCCTGGGATTGATCGATGCGGCCGGCGACTTGATCTACGGCGAGTACCTGCTCCGGGCCCAGCTCGGCGAGTCGCCCGGCCTCGATGAGTTCGCCTGCCGGTTCCCGGGTGTCGCCGATCGGCTGCGGGTCCTGGTGGAGATGGAACGGTCGCTCGAGCCGACGACGGATCCCGACCCGAGCTCGATGACCTGGGTCCACGGCCCGGGAGCCAACCCCGACGAATCCCGCGATCGACTCGCGGCCGCGCACCCTGGCGCTCTCGCCGATCGACTCGACCTTGCTGGCCTCGGCCGGACTCGGGCGGGGATTCAGGACGGCACGACGGACCTCTTCCGGACCCGCGATTGGCGGCCCACCGCCCACCTGAGCCGTCACGGCGGCGAGGTGACGGGGGCGGCCTTCTCGCCCGACGGCCGGACCCTGTTCACCTCGAGCCGGGACCGGACGCTCGGGATCCGGGATGTCGCGTCCGGCTAGTCGAAGGGGACGCTCTCGGGACATGCCTAGAACGTCCTCTCTGACGCCGTCTCCCCGGATGGCTCGGTGCTGGCCTCGGCGAGCCTCGACGGAGAAATCCGCTTCTGTCGGGCCGAAACCCCTCCCGCTGTACCGCATCCACCTCGCAAACCTCCCGGTTGTTGACCCGGACGCGCACGACGTCAGCAGGCGACCCAACCGAGTATAGCTGGGTAGACACGGTGGCTCCCTCCGGGGGTCGGCCGGCCCGGTAGGGGCGCATGACATGGTCTGAGTTGACAGAGGTTCAGGCCACGTTCCGGTAGGGGCGATGGCTACTGGCCTGTGCCTCGCGTTCCAACCAGAATCGGCTCATCGTCTCGGTCTCGCCGAGGCTGTC